>ENA-OUOG01000025-OUOG01000025.1-marine-metagenome-genome-assembly--contig:-NODE-25-length-162095-cov-7.899480_pt1 | contig 162095 bp, 172 predicted proteins | sample MGYA00248635_ERZ508505 | MGnify/ENA primary metagenome ERZ508505 (study PRJEB26176, sample SAMN06267871) | marine metagenome | isolation source: Saanich Inlet, British Columbia, Canada | place: Pacific... | reverse complement strand
AATATGTCATAACCAAGAATAAAAACAAACCCCCGCAGGATCGGCTTTAAGAGGGCTGAGGGGAGCGCTTGGGAGCGCTTGGGAGCGACATAAAAAAACCCTGATCCAGTCTATGGATCAGGGCCTATTTTACTGCTTGGAGAGTCTTACTTTGCATACATATAGTTGGGGGAGAATACTATGCAATGTTGCGTTGCCTTATTTTAGACACAGCTTTGTATATAAGTTCCATTATGTTGCAAAAAAAAATTAAATATTTTTCAAATGGTGTTTTTTGCCTGCATTAATGTGCTTCATCCCAGTTATCGCCTACACCTACATCGACCACCAATGGTACGCGCAGGGATGCGGCATTTTCCATACGCTCATTCAAACCCTGTTTAACCAGTTCTAGTTCAGATTCTGGCACTTCGAGCACTAGTTCATCGTGTACTTGCAGAATCATGCGGCTTTGCAAACCAGACTGTTGCAGCCAGTCATCGACATGGATCATGGCCAGCTTGATAATATCTGCTGCTGTGCCCTGCATAGGTGCATTAATTGCAGTGCGCTCTGCGGCCTGCCGTCGCATGCCATTTCTAGAATTGATCTCTGGGAGGTAGAGGCGGCGCCCAAAGGCTGTTTCTACGTAACCCTGTTCTGCAGCCGCATGACGAATATTGTTCATGTAGCTTTGAACACCGGGATAACGTTCAAAGTACAGCTCAATATATTCTGCTGCCTGCTTGCGGCCTATACTCAGTTGCCGCGCCAGTCCAAACGCAGACATGCCATAGATCAGCCCGAAATTAATCGCTTTGGCACTGCGACGCATATCTGCAGTGACTTGCTCTGTGGCAACGCCAAATACTTCAGCAGCGGTGGCTCTATGAATATCTTGGCCAGCGGCAAAGGCGCCCAGAAGGCTAGGATCCTCTGAGAGGTGCGCCATAATCCGTAGCTCAATTTGCGAGTAATCAGCAGCAACCATCTTCCAGCCCATAGGAGGAACAAACGCCTGACGGACTCGACGGCCCTGGAGGGTGCGTACTGGAATATTCTGCAAGTTAGGGTCTGAGGATGATAGCCTGCCCGTTGCTGTACCCGCCTGATGATAGGATGTATGGATACGCTTGCTGGCGGGATTGATCATAGTGGGTAGCTTGTCAGTATAGGTAGACTTTAGCTTAGCTAGGCCACGGTGTTCTAACAGCACTTTAGGCAGTGGGTAATCCAGAGCCAGTTCCTGCAGCACTTCTTCTTTGGTCGAGGGAGCGCCCTTAGCCGTCTTTTTAAGCACAGGTATTTCCAGCTTTTCAAAGAGAATTTCTCCCAACTGTTTGGGGGAGGCCAAATTAAATTGCTGCCCCGCCATATCCCAGGCCTGGGTCTCTAGTTCAGCGAGCCGCTCTGTGAGTTCTTGGCTTTGCTGGAATAATAATGTGCCATCTACCAGTACACCTGTGCGCTCAATCCTTGATAGTACGGGCAGCAATGGCAGCTCAATATCATTAAACACCGAGGTCAGTGATGGCTGGCTGGATAGCTTAGGCCACAGATGTTGGTGCAGACGAAGCGTAATATCAGCGTCCTCGGCGGCGTAGGGTGCGGCAAGCTCAAGAGCGATCTGGTTGAATGTCAGCTGGGACACGCCTTTGCCAGCTACGTCTGAAAAACTCGTGGTGGTTTCACTGAGATATTTTTCTGCCAGGCTATCCATATCATGGCGGCTGGCCACACTATCGAGTACATAGGATTCAAGCATGGTGTCGAAAGCTATGCCCTGCAATTGAATACCGTGCTGAGCTAATACACTCATGTCGTATTTAAGGTTTTGTCCGACTTTCTTTATCTCGCTACTTTCTAGTAATGGCTTGAGCTGGGCCAAGACCCTGTCTTTGTCTAGCTGTTCTGGAGCGCCTAGATAGTCATGGCCAAACGGAATATACGCGGCTTCACCAGCCGCTACCGCCACAGAGATGCCAACTAGCTTGGCCTGCATATAATCTAGACTTGTGGTTTCTGTATCTACGGCAACCAATTCTGCGCTGCTTATCTTATTAATCCAGAGGTCGAAGTGTTCCTGGGTCAAAACGGTTTGATAATCTTTGTCGATGGGACTCTGACTGGCTGCGTTTATTGCGGCCGGCTCTTCATTCTCTTCATCAGTTTGGGTCTGGATGGCGGTCGTACCATTGGCGCCATCTTCTAGCTCGGCGATCCAGGTTTTGAATTCCATCTCCTTAAACAGGCGAAGTAGAGCTGAGTTGTCTGGTGCGCCATTTTGCAATTCACTGATACTCAAATCCATTTCTACGTCGGTCTTGATAGTTGCCAAACGGTACGACAGATAGGCGAGCTCTCGATGTTCCTGCAACTTTGGCGCCATGGTTTTGGCGCCGCGGAACTCTAGATTGGCAACTTCATCGAGGCGGGCATAGATTTCATCCAAGCCCCCTATTCCCTGTAGTAATCCCAATGCTGTCTTCTCACCCACACCTGGAACACCGGGTATGTTGTCAGATTTATCGCCCAACAGCGCTAAGAAATCGATAATAAGCTCGGGGGGAATACCAAATTTCTCTATGACCCCTGCTCTATCTAGCACTGTGTTGGTCATGGTGTTTTCCATCACAATGTGCTCATTGACCATCTGGGCTATATCTTTGTCGCCTGTTGAGATAACAACCGGCTGCTCTGCGGCAGTAGCTTGGAGCGCTAGGGTGCCAATAACATCATCGGCCTCAACTCCTTCAATCACTAGCATCGGCATACCCATAGCCTTAATAATATTGTGAATGGGCTCTACCTGTATGCGCAGATCATCGGGCATAGAAGGACGATTGGCTTTGTACTCTGCATACATATCGTCGCGAAAGGTTTTTCCTTTGGCATCAAAAACAACAACATGTGTGCTGTTGGGGTAGTCCTTCTGTAGTCGGCGCATCATATTAATAACACCTTTGACCGCACCTGTGGGCTTCCCTTTGCTATTAGTTAGCGGAGGTAATGCATGGAAAGCTCGATACAGATAGGAGGAGCCATCGACAAGGATCAGTGGTGTTTTTGTGGACATAGGATCAGACTTTTTGGGCAAAATTGATGGTTCAAGGATACATGATTTAGCCAAAGCAGGCTTTAAATTGCGCAACCAGCCCACTAATAAACTCTGCGTAAGCCTGATGGGAAAGCGGCTGGTCTGTGCCCTGCAAATCCATCATAACAGTGGGCAAGCCAAACTCTTCGGCTATAACTGCGATATCTTTATCTAGATACTGAGGCTCAACTATCACACAGCTAGCCCCGGCGTTAGCAACTTTGTGGCGCAGCTGGTATTGGCTTTTGACCCCCTGAGCAGCTCCGCTACTGTCTCTGATCGCCAGCCCCGGCCGCATCCCAAAGGCTTCTACAAAATGACCATAGGCGTCGTGATGACTAATAAATGTTTCGCTTTTGACCTGGGCTAATTCTGAACTGAGTTGCGCCCATTGTTGATTACTGAGTACCGGCTTTTCCGGCAGGCCAAGGTGCTGCTGGATTTTAGCGGCTAGCGCGTTAGCCTTGGCTGGGCTAAGCCAGATATGTGGGTCCGTGGCCAGATGGTGACTGTGGTCATGATCGACAAACTGTTCAGCGCCTTGACTGACAGAGCCTAAGGCGGTTAGGCGCCTGTCGGGAAGAAGGGCCGATATTGCCTTGGTGCTGCGAGACTCAAATGTCGGACCAATCCAGATTACTAGATCGGCCTGAGCGATCCTCTTTAGTGCTGAGACTGGTAATGAATAGTGATGAGGCGATTGATTACTAGGCATCAGGAAATCCACCTCTGCGGCGTCAGCCACAGCAGACTGGGCAATAATGGCTAGGGGCTTGATAGTGGTGATAATCAGCGGGCGAGGCTTATCGTTAGCCATGCTTTCGGCTGACAGCGCGACACTGGCTATCCCCAAGAAAAGCGTAATTGGCAGAAGCAAAATGTTATAATGTATCATTTTAATCATAGGTAATTTTTTCAATTGCAGGCAGCGCTATTCATAATACGCTTTTGTGTTATATTATAACGTAACATTTATTGAAATCCTAACAGGCTAAGCCTTTATGCTGACAAATTCTCGACTGGTCCATCAGCCCCATGACCATGGCCGCTGCATTAACGCGGCGCTTACACGAGCTAATGACCTCTGCGCACAGCACAGGGCTCGCATGACACCCACTCGTGAATCTGTGCTTCGCCTATTATGGCAGAGCCATCAGCCACTTGGGGCCTATCAGTTACAGGATCAGCTGTCTAAGCTCCTCGACAAGCCTGTGGCGCCGGCCACGGTGTACAGAGCCATAGATTTTTTGCTTCAACTAGGTCTTATTCATCGAATCCCATCATTAAACGCCTATATTGGCTGTCCGTTTCCAAATAGCGAGCACAGCAATCTATTTATGATCTGTACTCAGTGCGGCAGTGCTGCTGAAGTGGCCCACAATTCAATAAACGATCTGCTACAAAGCGCTAGCGATAAGGCAAATTTTACCTTGCAAAGTCAGTCTCTTGAGTTACTTGGGCTCTGCCCTCAGTGTTCGGATAGTAAGCCGGAGTTTAGTCATGACTGAGCCGTTAATGGTCCTTTCTGAAGTCAACAAGCATTTTGATGGCCAGCAAATATTGCAAAATATCAGCCTGCAGCTTAAGCAAGGGGAAATCACGACTTTGATTGGCCCCAATGGAGCAGGGAAATCCACTTTGGTGAGAATTATCTTAGGTTTACTGGCACCTGACTCCGGCTCAGTTCGCCCTGCAGCCAACCTGCGGATTGGCTACATGCCTCAAAAACTGCATATTGATCCAACATTGCCGATTTCGACCTGTCGTTTTTTGCAGCTGGCCAACACTAGCCATCAGGCTTGCCATGGCGCCTTGGAATCTGTGGGTATCGGCCATCTGGCATCCACGCCTATCCAAAATCTTTCCGGTGGTGAAATGCAGCGGGCGCTGCTAGCTAGAGCTATTTTGCGAAAGCCTAATTTACTGGTGTTAGATGAGCCTGTTCAGGGCGTGGATGTTAACGGCCAGAACGCACTCTACAAGATGATCGGTGACCTCAGCAAAGAGCTTAATTGTGCTGTGTTGATGGTTTCCCACGATCTCCATATTGTCATGTCGGCGACCGATCAGGTTGTCTGCCTTAATCATCATATCTGTTGTCACGGTCGACCTGAGCAGGTCACCCAGGACCCAGAATATTTAAGCATTTTCGGTCAGACGGCAATCTACGCCCATGACCACGATCATCATCACGGCATGCATGGCGAGATTGTGGAAGCCAATGGGGCGCATGGATCAGGTGAGGGCTGCGATCATGATTGATTTTTTACTTTACGCTCTGCTGGCTGGGCTGGGGGTTGCCTTGGTAGCAGGTCCGCTGGGCTGCTTTGTGGTTTGGCGGCGCATGGCTTACTTTGGCGATACCTTGGCTCACAGCGCCCTGTTAGGCGTCGCTCTAGGCGTTTTGCTCGGTGTCAACATGAGCATTACAGTAACCGCTGTGCCCCTGATCATGGCTTTGGGTTTAGTAGTTCTTGAGCAGCGTGGGTTTTTGTCTCTAGATACCTTACTAGGTATTCTTTCTCACTCGGCACTGGCAGCTGGGTTAGTGGTTATCTCCATTCTGCCCGATGTGCGAGTAGATCTAATGTCACTGTTGTTCGGCGATTTACTGTCCGTGACTATCGATGATCTTTGGGTTATCTACGGCGTCGCCACGCTGGTGATGATCCTTTTAGGGCTACTGTGGAAACAGCTGATTAATATTACTGTCAATCCTGAGCTAGCAGCAGTGGAGGGGACCAATGTGCCTGCTGTGCGGACCGCACTGATGCTAATTACCGCACTGGTGATCGCTATTGCAATGAAAATTGTTGGTGTTCTGTTGATTACGGCACTGCTAATTATTCCCGCGGCCACAGCAAGACGCGTGACTTACACACCTGAGCAGATGGCTTTTGCTGCCAGTGGCATCGCTATGCTCACTGTGGTGATGGGGCTGGCTCTGTCCTGGTACACCGATGCCCCAGCTGGGCCATCGGTAGTCCTCAGCGCGGCGCTGTTGTTTACGCTATCCCTAGGTGTCCGACAGAGTCGCTAGTCGACTAAAAACTGGCGGCAATTGAGCGCCAGGTGCTTCTCAACATAGTTTCACTGTGGGGAGCTCTGAAAAAGCCGTGGTAGTGACCCTTAGGGTTAATTAATACTAGCTGGGTGCTGTGATCAACCGTGTAGTCCTCGCCTTCGAGGGGCACTATGTTATAGGCCACATTGATCTCTGCGGTAAGGCGTCGAATTAGATGTTTGTTGCCCGTCACGCCAATAAACTCAGCGTTAAAATAGGGCACATAGTCGGCAAGGGCTTCAACCGTGTCTCGCTCTGGATCAAGTGAGATCATTATCACCTGAAACTTTTCTTTTTCGCTGTCTTTCATTTTGCTGTAGGTATCATTGAGCACAGCTAGGGTGGTGGGGCAGATGTCAGGGCAGTTACTGAAACCAAAGAAAACGATACTCCACACATCTTGCATCCGCGCAATGTTAAACAACTCGCCATTGTGATCAACAAGCTCAAAATCACTAAAAATTCTTGGGGTATCAAGCACCACCGCACCATTGGCGCGCAGCTGCTCATTATTCATGATCACTGGCTGATTCATACGCCAGATAAACCCATAAACCACCAAAAGAATAAACGCCAGTACTAGGGCTATTGTTCTACGTATCGCTGCTTGCTGTTGCATATTGTCGTTCCTTTGTTTCTTCTAACGCACTAAGGGCTCAGCCTTTGGATCAAACTATGTAGAGGGCTTTCTCAATTAAATAATGGTCGACCAACATTAGGGCAAAAAGAACCATCAGATAAATGATCGAAAACTTGAAGGTTTTCATACCGCTATCTTTGTTAAACCACATCACTATGGCCCAGTATAAGAATCGCGCACCAAGAAGCAGCGAGCCAGTCAAATACAGCCAGCCAAACATACCGGTTAGATAGGGCAGTACGGTGATAATGATGAGCATTACCGTGTACAGCAGAATGTTGATCTTGGTATATCTCTCGCCATGAGTCACTGGCAGCATGGGAATTTCTGCCTGGGCATATTCATCTTTGCGATGGATCGCCAGAGCCCAAAAATGCGGGGGAGTCCAAGCGAAAATAATCAGTACCAATAGCAGAGCGTTATGGTGAATCTCACCGGTGACAGCCACCCAACCAAGTAGCGGCGGCGCAGCGCCCGCGAGACCACCAATTACAATGTTTTGTGGCGTCGCGCGCTTTAGAAACATGGTATAGATAAAGGCATAGCCAACAAGAGATGCCAGGGTTAGCCAGGCGGTGAGCACGTTGGTATAGACCAGCAGGATAATCATGCCAGCAATGCCAGTAATCAGGGCAAACAAAATCGCTTGACCTGGCTCGAGACGACCCTGCGCTATAGGCCGGTTGGCCGTACGTGCCATCTTGTCATCGACATGTCGATCAACTATGTGGTTTACCGCAGCGGCAGAGCCGGCACAGAGTGCAATACCCAGATTACCAAACAACAAGATCTCCAAGGGCACAGTTTGGCTGGTTGCCAACAACATTCCAATTACCGAGGTGAGTATCATCAGGGCCACCACGTTGGGCTTGCAAAGCTCTAGGTAATCGCGCCATGTAACTGTGCTAGTGGTATCAATATTGGACATTAGTTCTTATCCCAAGGGGCCTTATTTATCGGTTTGGCGAATATTTTAACAGATGTTTGAGGTCATCTAGCAGACCACCACCATCATGGGTCTGGGTGTAATATAAAACCGCCTGATAATCTGGGCTAACCACAAAGTACCGAGCATCTGACATATCCCAGTCCGCAGAGCTGCCAGCGATCAGTTGTTTAAACTCAGACTGCTCAGTGGGGTTTATCAGCAAATAGGGGTGAACGGCCTGGAGCTCTTCGAGGTCAATCAACTCCACGCTGGAGAGGCTTGGCAGGAAAATGCGCTCTAGACGGCGACTGGATTTGCCCAACAGCATATGAATCTGACGGCTGTTTAACAGCACGTCCTGACAGCCCTGATCACAGCCTTCACCGCCTGCAACCACCACTTTCCACTTGGCCTCTTCAGCATTGGAGAGAGGCGATAGCAAAGAGCTCATATCGACACTAGGAGTGACTATCTCACCCTGATTGGTAGTGCCGAATCGCTGCATCATGGCCTGACGCTGCTCTTCATTTTTTGGCACCATCAAAAAGCCAGCGATGATCACACCGAAAACAATAATCAACATCAACCAGATCTGGTACTGGAAGCTGCGCTGCTGAGCGGTTATTTCAGTTTTTTCAGTCATTGTTTATCAATCCTGTTTGTTGCGGCCAGTCTTTGCGGCTGAACGCTGTTTTAACCAGTCCGCCAAATTGGAATTGGCGATTACCGTCATTATTACTAACACCAGTGCCATGGCGAACCATTGCACCGCGTATCCAGTGTGCTTAGAGGGCTGTACCGCCACAGTGGGCCAGCCTGTTTGCAATGCCCCAGCACTGTCCTGATCGAGACGCAACTGATAGGCAAAAAACACCTCACCATAGAGCGTCTCAGCGCGCTCAGCTGAGATCCAGCCCACTCTTGCCGGCCACTCTGCAACGCGTCCTAGACCGTCATCTAGCCTGTAGCCGCCCAGTGTCTGATAGAACGAGCCGCGCAATTGTACTGAACCCACCACCTCAGGCACATTGGGCAATTGATTGCGATCGAGGGATGCCTCTACCCAACCTCGATTGACCAATAGGGTTTGCGTCAGGCCGGCAACCTTAAATGGTTCCAGAATTTCGTACCCGGGCCGTCCATGCCGAACGCGGTTGTCAAGAATGACGCGCCGGCTTGAATCTAGCTCACCTCGTAGCCAGGCACTGCGGTACTGTAAGTTCTCTCCCTCGGCAAGATCTGCCAACCCAGCTGGCGCTGCCTGCTGATTAGCATTGTATTGGTTGAGAATACGCAGCTTTTCATCGGCCCGATCTAGCTGCCAGTATCCCAGAACAATTAACAGTGGAAACAGGCACAGGCTCAGCGCCAATATCTTTTTATTGGGCTGCCAGCTAAAACGCTGCGTAGGATAGTGGGCCTTAGTCGTCATCTATGTTTAAATTCCAACCTTTCACATGAGTGTTAAAGTCAATGTTGTTAAAAACTATTATCGTTGTACTCTTTATCGCCGTATTAATCAGTCTGTTTAGCGGCCTGAATTTTCTCGTTAGAGATCTTGGCAATTCTAAGCGGCGTCTGCTTTTTGCGCTGGGTACCCGCATCACGCTAGCAGCGTTGCTGTTGGGAACTATTGCTTACGGAATCTACACAGGTCAACTTGGCAGTACCGCACCCTGGGATCGCAAGCTTCACCCAGAAGCCACTGTTCTTAGCCCCCCGGCACCAAAGCCCGCGCCAGCCAAAGATTCCCAATAACTTTTTGCACAGATAAAAACGGCCAGGGGTTACCTGGCCGCTTAGCAAAACCTAGTGCGTATCAGGTAAGTATGTAGACAAAGATAAATAGGCCTACCCAAACCACATCGACAAAGTGCCAGTACCAAGACGCCGCTTCAAAACCGAACTGGTCGTCATGGCTAAAGTGTCCCTTGAGACCACGCAGCCATTGAATCAATAGCATGGCCGTACCCAGAGTCACGTGCATACCGTGGAAGCCTGTCAGCATAAAGAACGTGGTTCCGTAGATACCAGATTCCAGCGTTAGACCCAGCTCTTGGTAGGCGTGAATATATTCCTCTGCCTGCAGAAACAGGAAGAAAATACCCAGAGCAACAGTAATGCCCAGCCATGTATTAAACTTTTTACGGTTGCCGTCTTTCAGCGCTACATGAGCAACGTGAACAGTGAAGCTAGATGTCAACAGAACAACAGTATTCCAAAACGGCAGCCAAGAGCCCCAGTTAAGAATGCCGGGGTTGTTCATCGCTTCGTCTGGGCCTTTAAACTGTGCGGCATCACCGTTGACTGCCTGGTCAGGCGTTATCATCGGCGGCCAAACATTTTCATAACCAGGGTACAGATATTGTGCATTGGCTGCCGAGGCGTCAGTTGGTGTATCGTCGAACCATCCAACAGCGGCTTCACCACCAATCCAAGAGCTCACCAACACGCGAACATAGAACAGGGCGCCAAAGAAACAGGCAAAAAACATTACCTCGGAGAAAATAAACCACAGCATACCCAGCACATAAGACTGCTTGAGCTGGGGGCTGGCGAGGCCGCGCATATTCTCGTCAATGACGATGCTCCACCATTTGTACAACACGGCGGCCATAATCAATGAGCCGATCAGGAAGATTGTGGCAGAACCACCTTCCAATACCCACGAGGCTGCGCCATATGCCATTACACCCATGCCAGTTGCCGCAAAAATCGGCAATTTACTTTGCTCGGGAACGTAATAAGTACCTTCAGTTGACATTGTTACTCTCCGTTTACTGTACTTGTGAGACCTGCACCTTGGTGCGATCTGTTATATCAAACATTGTGTAGGACAGGGTTACTGTATTAACACTGGCCGGTAAATCTGGATCCACAATAAACACCAACGCTAGCTCGGCACTTTCGCCTGCGGCCAGGGGTTGGTTGTTAAAGCAGAAGCATTCGGTTTTGTGGAAGTAGTCAGCTGCGTTATTAGGCAGGACATTCGGAATAGCCTGGCCTAACATGTCATTGCTCGTTCTATTGTGCGCATAAAATACCACTTCTCTCGCCTCGCCTGGATGAACAATCACTCGTTCTTCCACAGGATAAAAATCCCAGGGCATAGTAGCGTTGTTAGTGGCAACAAACTGCACTTCAATATCTCGCGACCTATCTACTTCTACAGCTACTGCGGTATAGGCAGAATCTGTCTTGCCGCCGATCCCTGTGATCTCACAAAAGAGATCATAGAGTGGCGGCAATACAAATATTGCAAACATAAACATGGCGGCCGCTAAAGCGACTAGTTTCGCCAGTAGCAGGGGGTTTTTAGAGTCCGCCGACATGTCTATTAAGCCTCTTACTTAACTTCAGGTGGTGTTGCAAACGTGTGGTAAGGCGCTGGTGTGGGTACTGTCCACTCCAAGCCCTCCGCACCTTCCCAAACCTTGGGATCATCTGTGGGCTTACCCCAACCGATGGTGCGAATCACGTTATACAGGAACAGGATCTGAGCGCCGCCGTACATAAATGCACCTATGCTAGATACCATATTCCAGTCAGCAAACTGCAGGCCATAGTCAGCATAGCGACGTGGCATACCAGCTAGACCTAGGAAGTGCTGAGGCATAAAGGCGATATTGAAACCAATAAAGGCGATCCAGAACTGTACCTTGCCCATGGTTTCGTCATACATCTTACCGCACCACTTGGGTAGCCAGTAGTAAACCGCAGCGGTACCACTGAATACAGCACCAGCAACCATTACGTAGTGGAAGTGCGCAACCACGAAGTAAGTATCGTGATACTGCATGTCCGCGGCAGCAATCGACAGCATCATGCCGGTAAAGCCACCAAAGGTGAACAGAATGACAAATGCAATACTGAACAGCATTGGAGTTTCAAAGGTCAAAGAACCTTTGTACATGGTAGTAATCCAGTTAAACACCTTCACGCCTGTGGGCACTGCAATCAGCATAGTGGCGTACATAAAGTACAGCTCACCGGCGATTGGCATGCCTACGGTAAACATGTGGTGAGCCCAAACAACAAACGACAAGAAAGCAATAGCGGCAGTGGCATAAACCATTGACGAATAGCCAAACAGCGGCTTGCGGCTGAAGGTTGGAATAATCTGTGAGACCACACCAAAGGCTGGCAGGATGATGATGTATACCTCTGGGTGACCGAAGAACCAGAATACATGCTGGAACAGTACCGGATCGCCACCACCAGCAGCATCAAAGAAGCTGGTACCAAAGTTAATATCCATCAACATCATGGTGACCGCACCCGCCAGAACTGGCATAACTGCAACCAGCAGGAAGGCGGTGATAACCCAGGTCCAAACAAACAGAGGCATTTTCATGTAAGTCATGCCGGGTGCGCGCATATTCATTACCGTAGCGATAATGTTAATCGAACCCATAATTGATGATGCACCCATGATGTGTACGCCGAAGATAAAGTAGTTCACTGTATCTGGCGCATAAGTAGTAGAAAGTGGGGCGTAGAATGTCCAACCAAAGTTAGGGCCGCCGCCTTCCATAAACAGCGTTGAAACCAGAATCGAAAAAGCAAAGGGAAGGATCCAGAAGCTTAGGTTATTCATGCGCGGCAATGCCATGTCAGGCGCGCCAATCATCATTGGAATCAACCAGTTAGCCAGACCAACGAAGGCGGGCATAATTGCACCAAACACCATCACCAAGCCATGCATGGTGGTCATTTGGTTGAAGAACTCAGGCTTAATCAGCTGCATGCCTGGCTGGAATAGCTCTGCGCGAATAACCATCGCGAAAGCACCGCCCAAAATGAACATAGCAAAGCTGAACCACAGGTACAGCGTGCCAATGTCTTTATGGTTGGTGGTAAAGACCCAGCGGCTTATGTATTTGCCCAAGCCGTCAGATAATGTTGCGGGACCATGTGCCATGTCGAATACTCCCTATTGGCCTTGTTTGTAATTGAGGACATCAATTGGCTGGGTTACATCGCCAACATCATTGCCCCATGCGTTGCGCTCGTAGTGAACGACCGCAGCGATATCAACTTCTGACAGCTGATCAGCAAAAGACTGCATAGATGTGCCTGCGACACCATCAATAAGCACAGCGATATGGCCTTCTTTTGCACCCAGTGCAATGGGGCTGTCTTTCAGAGCAGGGAAAACACCGGGAATACCGTTGCCGTCTGCCTGGTGACAAGCTGCGCAGGAGCGGTTGTAAACGTCTTCACCGCGAACCATAAGCTCGTCGAAGGACCACTCTTTACCGATCGTTGAGGCGTACTCGGCAGCCTCAGCTTTCTTGCCAGCCAACCACTCGTTGTACTCAGCTTCTTCTTTAACTTCAACAACGACTGGCATAAATGCATGGCCCAGACCACAGAGCTCTGTACATTCGCCGACATAGACACCTGGTTGATCAGTCTTCGCCCAAGCCGCAGTGAACAGGCCTGGTACCGCATCGCGCTTAACACCAAAGTCGGGAACCCACCAGCTGTGAATAACGTCATTGCCAGTAATCAGGAAGCGGACTTTTTTGCCTGTCGGAATAACCAGCGGCTCAGTCACTTCGCGCAGATAGTGCTCGCTTCTTGGCGCACGGCCATAGATCTCGTCCTGGGAAGTGCGCAGCTCGCTCATATATTTGACGCCTTCGCCAATATATTCATACTGCCATTTCCACTGATACCCAGTTACCTTGATATCAATATCTGCATTCTCAGTGTCATACACTTTCAAAAGCGCATCTGTTGCTGGAATCGCCATCACGATTAGAATCAGTGCTGGAACTATGGTCCAGATCAATTCAACAACATGGTTTTCATGGAAGTTTGCCGCCACTGCGCCGCGTGATTTTCTGTGGGCATACATGACGTAAAACATAAAGCCAAACACGGCAATACCAATTACCGTACAGATCCACATCATAATCATGTGAATATCGTAGGCTGCTTGACTGACTTCGGTCACTCCCTGAGGCATATTGAGCTGCCGCGTTGCGCTCTCTGCGCTAACGTTGCCTGCCATTACTAATGCAACAGCTGGGCTCAGCAGTCCCAAGAAAAGTGCTTTCGCTCTTTTCAACATCGCTTATTTCTCCGTGGTAGATTAGGAATTAACGCTCTTCCTCTGTATGGACACCCGAACATTAATCTTGGGCGCTTAAAATGCGCGGGGAGTGTAGCAAAAGACGGGGCGCTTCTCTAGCCAGAATGTGATGAAATTTGACTGTTCAGTCGTTTTATTGACGACCCTCAATTGGGCAAAAGCACAAACTTTGTGGCAGGCACCCTAAAATCTGCTAGATTTAAAACTAGATGCCTTCAGATGTCAGTATATATAGCTGCTGTAAAGCAATAGCTGACTCGTTATCAACGATCAAAGAGAGCATATCTATGCTGCCACTCTCGGCCCAAACTAGTGAGTTTTTAGTTGCTTATTTGAATGAGCGCATCAGGCATCTGCACCACTCCATTAACCTTCGAGAAAGCGACGGCACCAAAGCCTTGGCCTGCTTTATTGAGCGTTATGTAGACCTGGTTCCAGATTTTATTGGCGCCTTCGAAGACTTTCTTAGCAGCGCCCATATCACCGGGGCGATTGTTCAACAGGTGGTTACGGCCAAGGAGTTTATCGATACTCCAATTGAAATTGTCTCCAGCGAAGAGGGTCTTGAGGCCCATATGTATCAAGCGTACCTCGCGCATCGACTCCTAGAAGAGCTCAATGACCTATTGAGCTCCAGCTACGACTGTTCTGTCATTCCTGTGGATATGACAAGGTCAAATCTGATCGTACACCATATTATTGGGGAGCCCTTTGCCAACCAAATTGACGGTGCTATTCAGTTGCTCAGCGACAAATTAGTCGGCGCGATTAAAGACGATGAATCGCTTCAAGAAAAACTCAGGGAGTTCAGCAGGAAACGCAGCAATGATCCAGCCACTCGCTACCCCTGCCTTATGGAGTCCTCGAATATCCGGTTGCTATTCAAGAGCCAAAACACCAGAGTACGCCTGCACTAGCCCCCAGTATCACCTCAGAAGAGAAAATCCTAATTAGGCTTTTGGATCAATTAGTTTGACGGGCTGAATCTGACTGGCAATCTCATCTCTGTCAGTGTTAACCCTTGTTTCGAGCTCTCGCGGTGCCGACGCCAGCCGCATTTCATCCTTAAATCCACAGCTAACACATTCTCTGTAGTTAACTCCGGCATCTGAATAGGCCTGGATTTTATCCATCTGCGCACACTTGGGGCAGGTAACTCCCGCAATAAATTGTTTTTTAGTTGTAAAAGTCATGGATAGTTCACCACAATAGGATCCTCATTATATCGGACTTGGTAAATTATGGATCACTCTATTCGCTCTTATCGCGGCATTTCCCCGACTCTAGGCCAGCTGGTCTATGTGGACCCAGCAGCAACGGTCATTGGCGATGTGACTCTGGGTGACGATGTCTCAGTCTGGCCCGGCGCGGTTATTCGCGGCGACATGCACAGCATTAAGATCGGCGACAGATCAAATGTGCAGGATAATGCCGTGCTGCATATTACTCATGCCTCGGACTTCAACCCCAAAGGCTGGCCACTAAACATAGGTAGCGACGTAGTAATTGGTCACGGTGCAATTTTGCATGGCTGCACAATTGGCGATCGCATTTTGATCGGCAATGGCGCCATCGTAAACGATGGTGCTGTAGTAAAAGACGAGGTAATTGTGGGTGCCGGCTGCATGGTGCCGCCGGGAAAAGTCTTAGAGAGCGGCTTTGTCTACGTGGGCAACCCCTGCAAAAAGCTCCGCCCGCTCAGCGATAGTGAGAAGAAATTTTTTTCCTACTCGCCGGCGAATTACGTAAAGCTGAAAAACCAATATCTTGCAGAGCAAGACAGCATTTAAAAACTGCAGAGAGCGGCTAGTCGGCGGTAACCAAACTGTGTCGCAGAGCATCTATAACCGCCCGAGTCTCAGGGCGAATGCCACGCCACAGGGCAAAGGATTCTGCCGCCTGCTCAACCAGCATGCCCAAGCCATCAGCAGTTAACGCACCTCGCTGCCGAGCCCATCCCATAAAGGGGCTGGGCGCTGGCCCGTAGGCCATATCATAGCAAACAGTTGGGGATTCGCCGGCACTGGGCGCCACAATACTGCTGGGTAGCGGCGGCATACCGCCCTGTAAACTCGCGCTAGTACCATTGATAATCACGTCAAACTCTTGGCCATCGAGCACATCTAGTCCACAGCCAAGCAGATAGCCCATTTCAGCAAAACCTTTGGCTAATTGCAGCGCCTTATCGACCGAGCGATTGGCGATTACCACATGCTGCGGCTGCTCTGCTAATAACGGCTCCAAGACGCCACGCACCGCGCCACCAGCACCTAAGATTAATACTCTTTTGGCACGAATCTTCCAACCCAGGTTGTCGACCATATCTTTAATTAGGCCAACACCGTCGGTGGTATCCCCTAGGATTGTTCCGTCATCCTGAACAGCTAAAGTGTTGACCGCACCAGCGCGACGAGCTCTGGCTGTAGTCCGTGAACCATAGCTGTAAGCATCCTGTTTGAACGGCGCAGTGATATTTAAACCCTTCCCGCCTGATTGGAAGAATTTATCCGCTGCAACTTTAAAGCCACTCTCCGCTACTAGCTGACGGCTATACTCCATGGCTTGCACGGTTTGCTTGGCAAAGGCCAGATGAATGTCTGGAGACTTACTCTGCACAATGGGGTTGCCAAAAACGGCATATTGGTCGGTCATTTTTATACCCAGTCTCGGCGGATTAAGTATTTTTCATACAGCTCAGCCTCGGCACTGCCTGGCTCAGGAGCCCAATCGTACTCCCAGCGAACCAGCGGCGGCAACGACATCAGTATTGACTCTGTACGACCACCAGTTTGCAGACCGAAGAGCGTGCCTCGGTCGAAAACCAGGTTAAATTCAACGTAGCGTCCGCGGCGATAGAGCTGGAAATTACGCTCCCGATCGCCGTAGCCGATATTTCGGCGCCGCTGCAAAATTGGCAGATAGGCTTTAATAAAGCTGTCGCCAACACTACGCATAAAAGCAAAGCTCTTTTCAAAGCCCAGCTCGTTAAAATCGTCAAAGAACAGGCCGCCTGCACCGCGCGGTTCATCGCGGTGTTTAAGGTAGAAGTAATCATCACACCAAGATTTGAAGCGCGAATAAAAGGCATCAGAGAATGAGTCACAGGCCGCTTTTGCAGTACTGTGCCAATGAACACAGTCCTCTTCGTTTCCATAATAGGGGGTAAGATCGTAACCGCCCCCAAACCACCATACGGGTTCCTCGCCGTCTTTTTCGGCAATAAAAAATCGTACATTGGCATGAGAGGTTGGCACATGGGGATTTTTAGGGTGAATCACCAGTGAAACACCCATGGCCTCAAAACTGCGCCCCGCTAATTCCGGCCGATTCTGTGTAGCAGATGCTGGCATTTGATCGCCAAAGACATGAGAGAAATTCACCCCACCTTTTTCAATGGCACCGCCATCAACCAAGACTCGACTTTGACCGCCACCGCCTTCGTCTCTGGTCCAGCTGTCACGCTGCCATTGACCTCCATCCTCTTCTCCCAGTGCCTGGCAGATACTGTCTTGGAGGCCAAGCAGGTAAGTCTTCACAAGATTTTTGTCGATCTGCTGCATTTTATCCTGGACGGACTACCTCTCCGGTTAATAAGTTTCTGATCTCACTGGATCGGCGCGCTGAACCCACGGATCCTGGCGTCTGATAATCCAAGCTGCTTCCAAAGTAACTCTTTACTTTAAGGCCAGTGGTGGCTGCAGGCAAACCCTGCGGGTTGGCGGAGGTAGACACCAGAGGCCCCCCAAAAGCACCGCACAGTGCAGCTGCCAAAGGGTGGGTAGTCACACGGAGAGCCAGCGTGTCATGCTCGCCCACTATCCAGCCCGGCGCCACGCCATTGTGGGGGACTAGCCAGGTGACCGGCTTATCATAGGATCCTTCGAAGACTGTAAGTTGATCTTTATCAAGGCCCAGTAGAAAAGGGGCAAAATGCCGACTGTGATCCGCAATCAGGATCAGTCCTTTGGATTCTGCTCGACCTTTAAGCTGAAGAATTCGTTGAACGGCCGCTTCGGACCAGGGATCACAGCCGAGCCCCCAAACAGCCTCGGTGGGATAGGCAACCACGCCGGTATTGCGCAGCACAGTGGCGGCAAGACTTATCTTGGCGTGGTTATCCCAGTTAATCACAGGAATGTCTAATTAGCTGTTTTTCAGCTTTTCCTGAAGTGCAGCGTCCTTAGCAATAATTGCCGCAGCGTTAGCCGCGCGCTCCGCTACCAGCTTCTGGTGCATTTCTGCATCAGAAACGCCAATAATTTGAGCGGCTAGATAAGCGGCGTTTTTAGCGCCCGCTTTACCTATAGCAACAGTTGCCACAGGAATACCACCAGGCATCTGCACTGTAGAAAGTAACGCATCCAAGCCATCTAATGATCCATTAATCGGAACACCAATTACCGGCTTGAGGGTAGTTGCAGAAACTGCACCAGCTAGATGCGCCGCCATGCCTGCTGCACAGATAAATGCCGCACAGCCGCGGGCATCTGCATCTGTCACAAACTTATGGGTCGCCTCTGGCGTTCTGTGGGCAGAAGTTACCTTTACTTCAAAAGGAATATCGAATTTTTTTAGGATTTCAAAGCTGGCTTCCATCACTGGTAAATCAGAGTCGGAGCCCATTAAAATCGCGACAAAGGGTTTGGTCATTTTTTAGTCACCATGCTCAAGGATCGCGCAATCTACCGGAACTTGAAGCCCAGTGCAATATAGGACATCAGTCTTTTCTGACCAAACCGTTTAAACCAGCCACTGATACAGACCATGATCACAACCCACAGCGCCTTTCAGCTCCAGAGAGATTAATAGCTGCGCCAATTTTGCGGTGGAGAAGTGCTGGGTTAAGCCATCAAGCTCAACTGGCTCAAAGCCCATCGGCTGAAGGGGATTCAGCTAAATTGGCCGTGCTGGCAAAAGTGGGCAAAGAGGAACCAGCTAGAAAACTGGGCAGCAGAAAGATAAAGCCAAGCAATATAATTTTCATGTTTTCGAGTCCATTCCCTGCACTCCGTTAGTGTATAATTGCTCCCTTAGCAACTCGCAGCCTAGAAATCGATGACGAGTTAGCTTTATGGTAGCAGTGCTTTTAACTAATTTTTTAGAATTTCATCACAATCGCTATGGCTAGACTAAACATTCTTGAGTACCCAAACCCCAGACTCCGCATTAAGGCTGAGCCTGTCGCTGTAGTTGATGACAACATAAAGCGTCTAATCGACGATATGTTTGAAACCATGGCCGATGCTCAAGGGATCGGTTTGGCAGCCTCCCAGGTTGATGTTCATCAACGAGTGATCGTTATGGATTTGTCAGACGCAAAAGATGAGCCGCGGGTCTATATCAACCCAGAGATCGAAGTGCTTGAGGCTGGCAGCTTACCCTATGACGAAGGCTGTCTGTCTGTTCCAGGGTTTTATGAAACCGTAGATCGCCCAGCCCATGTAATGATTCGAGCACTTGATCGCGATGGCAATGCTTTCGAAGAGGAGGCCGTAGGCCTACTGGCAGTCTGCATTCAACATGAGATCGATCATTTAGAAGGTAAGTTATTCGTTGACTATTTGTCGCCTTTTAAGCGCGACAGAATACGCAAAAAACTTAAAAAACAGCGATCATAGGAAGCGCATAGCTTGAAGATTATCTTCGCGGGAACACCAGATTTTGCTGCTACTCATCTCCAAGCCCTACTTAGTGACGGCAGTCATGAAATCGTAGCTGTCTACACCCAACCTGACCGGCCTGCAGGACGGGGAAAAAAACTAACTCCCAGCCCTGTCAAATTGATTGCTCAGCAACATAGTCTCAGGGTCTGTCAGCCTGACTCACTCAAGCAATCTGAAGATCAGAGGATTCTACGGGCCTTCAATGCCGACATTATGGTTGTTGTGGCTTATGGCGTTATTCTTCCTCAAGCTGTGCTGGACGCTCCAAGGCTTGGCTGTATCAATGTGCACGGCTCAATTTTGCCTCGCTGGCGGGGTGCTGCGCCGATTCAGCGAGCCATTGAAAGTGGCGACCTAGAAACCGGCGTTACCATTATGCAAATGGATGCCGGTCTTGATACTGGCGCCATGCTGTCTACCACCCAATGCGAGATCGCTAAAAACGAGACCAGCGGCTCGCTGTATCTCAGACTTGCAGAGTTGGGCCCACCGGCACTGTTAATTGCGCTGGAAAAACTAAGCCAGTGTACTGCTGTTGCCATCGTTCAAGATAATACGCTGAGTACTTATGCTACCAAGATCGATAAAGCAGAAGCACTCATTGATTGGTCTCAGGATGCTGCGGTGCTGGACAGACGAATCCGTGCCTTTAATCCCTTCCCGGCAACCTTCAGCCTGATTGATGGCCAGCGGCTAAAAATCTGGGGGGCTGAGGTTGCCGAGACAGATTCCTGCGGCCAGCCAGGTCAAATTATTAGGGCCGACAATCAGGGCCTATTGGTATGTTGTGGGCAGGGCAGCCTGCTAATCAAAGAAATCCAGCTACCTGGAAAATCACGCATGCCTGTGGCAGAAATTCTTAAGTCCCGCGCCGATTTGCTCGCTGTCAACAAGCTGCTGGGGCACTAAGCGGTGAATGTGCGTGCTGCTGCAGCAGAGACCCTAGCCGGAGTGCTGCGGGGTCAATCCCTGTCAGCTCTGCTTCCAGAAACTAGTGCCAAGGTAGACGAAAAAGACCGCGCCCTGCTTAAAGAGCTGTGTTTTGGAACCATGCGCTGGTATCCGCAAATTGCGCTACTGCTCAAGCAATTGCTTAAAAAGCCGCTGCGTGACAAAGATCTCGAAATTCAAGGCCTGATTGCTATGGGCCTCTACCAACTTATGCACATGAGAATCGCTGAACACGCGGTTATCAACGAAACTGTCGCTGCCGCAGCTAAACTCAAACGCCAATGGGCCAAAGGGTTGGTGAATGCTGTACTGCGCAGCTTCCAGCGCCAACAGCAGGAATTAATTGCACAACAGGCCGGTAATGCCCTGTTTGAGACTGCCCACCCAAAATGGCTACTGGCCAAAATAGAGCAGGCTTGGCCACCGCAAATAGCCGCTGACATAGTTGCCGCTAACAACGCTCGCGCGCCAATGACCCTTCGCGTCAATGAACTGCGTGTATCAAGGCAGGACTATCTAAACAGGTTGGCTGATGCCGGATTAAGCGCCTCAGAAACTCAATACAGTGCCCAGGGCGTTGTCTTAGATACGCCAGTAGACGTGAGCATACTACCCGATTTTGAAGCGGGTCGCGTCAGCGTCCAAGATGAAGCGGCTCAGTTAGCAGCGCAACTGTTGGCCCTAGAGAAAGGCCTACGGGTCCTAGATGCCTGTTGCGCCCCAGGAGGAAAAACCTGCCATATTCTTGAAAGTCAGGCAGACCTGAAAACAGTGGTGGCCTTAGATTTAGAGCCACGGCGCCTGCTGCGCGTGGAGAACAACCTACAGCGCCTGAGCCTAAGGGCAACGGTGATTGCCGCTGATGCGGGCAATCTAGAGGCATGGTGGGATAAGACCCCCTTTGACCGCATTTTGATTGATGCCCCCTGTTCGGCGACCGGGGTGATCAGGCGTCACCCAGATATCAAAATACTGCGCAAACCTGCGGATATTGCTAAGCTAGCAGAAATTCAGCTTCAGCTGCTAAAACAGCTTTGGCAAACATTAAACAATGATGGCATCCTGCTTTACGCAACTTGCTCAATACTGCCCGATGAAAACGATCGTGTGATTGAACAATTTTTAGCAGAGTATACCGACGCCCAACTGCTGACCATTGAAGCGGACTGGGGAATAAAAACAGATTTTGGGCGGCAGCTGTTCCCCACTATTAATGGCAACGACGGGTTTTATTACTCGCGATTGCAAAAGAAGGCTGACAACTACTCGGAATGACCATGAAAATAGTAATAGTAGGCGCCGGACAGGTTGGTGCTACGCTGGCAGAAAATTTGGCCCGAGAATACAACGATATCTCAGTGGTAGATATTAATGAGAACGCCCTGCGCGCCCTGCAAGACCGCCTAGATATTCGTACCGTGGTTGGCACGGGATGCTATCCTGACGTGCTGGTGCGGGCAGGCATTCAAGACGCCGATATGTTGGTAGCAGTAACTAGCAGCGATGAAATCAATATCATCGCCTGTCAGGTAGCCCACTCGCTGTTTCACACACCTAAAAAAATTGCCCGAGTTCGCGCCCCTAATTACACCAATCCAAAGTACAAAGACCTGCTGTTTACCGATAAACATATGCCCGTAGATGTGATGATTACACCCGAACAGGTGGTAACCGATTATATCCGGAAGCTAGTCGAACAGCCCGGTGCACTGCAGGTACTGGATTTTGCTGACGGCGTTATTCAACTAGTGGGATTGCGCGCGGTAAAAGATAGCCCTCTAGTCGGTCAGGAACTGCGGACATTAAGAGAACACATGCCCAATGCAGACGCTAGAGTGGCAGCAATCTATCGCAGAGACCGCGCACTGTTTCCGGTAGGCGACACAGTGATCGAAGATGGCGATGAGGTTTTCTTTATTGCTGCCAAGAAGAATATTCGCAAGGTGATGAGCGAACTACGGCGAGTTGAGAAGCCCTATCATCGACTGATGATCGCGGGCGGAGGCAATATCGGCTTCCGGCTTAGCAAGGCACTTGAGGACGAATACAATATCAAGATTATAGAGTTCTCTCCTAAGCGTGCGGCCTACCTTTCCGAGAAACTCAATCGCGCTGTAGTGCTCAACGGTTCGGCTACAGATCAAGAGCTGTTGTTAGACGAGAACATTGACAAAACCGACGTATTTTTAGCCCTTACCAACGATGACGAAGTTAATATTATGGCGTCGTTGTTAGCGAAACGTCTGGGCGCCAAAAAGGTGATGACACTCATCAGCAACCCAGTCTATGCAGACCTTATGCAGGGCGGCGAGATTGACGTAGCCATCTCGCCGCAGCAGGCTACCACCAGCTCCCTACTCACTCATGTTCGCAGAGCAGATACTGTTAGCGTGCACTCACTGCGCCGTGGTGCTGCAGAAGCGCTAGAGATTATTGTTCACGGTGACGAAAAGAGCTCGAAGGTAGTGGGCCGTGCCATTGGCGAGATCAAGTCACCACCGGGCGCAACGCTGGCTGCACTGGTGCGTAATGGAGAAGTCATTATTGCCCACCACGACACAGTTATTGAGGCCGAAGATCACGTGATCGTGTTTGTTGTCGACAAAGAAAACACCAAGGCTGTAGAAAAATTGTTCGCAGTCAGTTTTAGTTTCTTCTAGGACGGTTCCATGCATTTAGCCATTACTGCTCGGGTACTCGGTGTCTTGCTGATGATATTCAGCCTGACTATGTTAACGCCCATTGTTGTGGCTTCAATTTATGGGGAAACCACCTCAGAGACGTTTCTCACTGCCTTTGCCATCACCCTGTTTGTTGGCCTAGTATTTTGGTTGCCATCAAAAAATTCCAGCGGTGAGCTGCGCACCAGAGATGGTTTTGTCGTCACTGTTCTTTTTTGGCTTGTGCTCAGTACCTTCGGAGCTCTGCCCCTGATGCTTTCCGAGGCACCCAATCTCAGCTTTATGGATGCGCTATTTGAGTCTGTCTCCGGCTTGACAACCACAGGGGCAACAGTGATTTCTGGCCTCGATCATCTACCCAAATCAATACTCTATTATCGCCAACAGCTACAGTGGTTGGGTGGCATAGGTATTGTGGTAATCGCTGTGGCTATCCTGCCAATGCTCGGCGTTGGGGGTATGCAGATTTACCGCGCGGAAACGCCGGGGCCAGTGAAGGATTCCAAACTGACGCCGCGCATCACTGAAACAGCAAATGTACTGTTCAGGATTTATTTGGCACTCACGGCGGTCTGTGCCCTGGCCTATTGGGCGGCGGGAATGAGCGGCTTTGACGCCATAGGGCACAGCTTTTCAACTGTGGCCATTGGGGGTTTCTCTACCCATGATGCCAGTATTGGATTTTTCGATAGCGGCACAATTATGGCCATCTGTTCATTCTTTATGATTGTTTCAGGCCTAAATTTTGCCCTGCACTTTCATGTCTGGCACAACCGTAAATTGGGTTACTACTGGGCTGACCCTGAAGCCAGAATGTATTTTTATCTACTGCTGGTAGGCATGTTAATTACCTGTCTGTACCTGTACTACAGCGGCACCTATGACTGGGATCAGAGTATTAGTCAGGGTATTTTTCAGCTGGTATCAATCATGACTACCACAGGTTTTGCCACCGCAGAATTTAATGCCTGGCCAACTTTTTTGCCGTTCTTTTTGCTCTTTCTATCTTTCTTTGGCGCCTGCGCAGGGTCTACCGGTGGCGGCATAAAGATTGGGCGTATGCTGATTTTGGCACAGCAGGGGATCAGAGAGATCTACCGCTTAGTTCACCCCAACGCGCTACTACCCATAAAGATACGCAATCGCAAGATTCCTGAACGGGTGGCAGATGCCATCTGGGCATTTGTGGGTGTTTATCTGGCTATTTTCTATTTGATGGTACTGCTGCTGCTAGCATCTGGTTTGGACTATGTCACCGCCTGGTCGGCCACGGCGGCAGCGCTTAACAACCTGGGCCCCGGCCTGGGAGCAGTAGCTACCAACTATGCAGACATTGGTAGCTTTGCCAAATGGGTTCTCTGTTGGGGTATGCTGCTGGGTCGATTGGAAATCTTTACCCTGCTTGTGCTTTTTACCCCAACATTCTGGAAGAACTAGGCGTCTGGGCTCCACTTTAACTGCTGCTCAATAGCCTCGATCATCATGCCCGCCACATCTTTCTCTGTAGCAGCTTCAATGCCTTCAAGACCTGGGGATGAATTAACCTCTAATAGCAGCGGACCAGTTTTTGAACGGATTAAATCAACCCCAGCTACCGCCAAACCCATTGATTTAGCAGCCTTAACCGCTAGACGTCGCTCTTGAGGCGTGGGTCGAATAACAGAGGCCGTGCCGCCCTGATGAATGTTAGCGCGGAATTCTCCCGGCGCTGCTTCGCGCTGAATAGCCGCTTTAACCTTGCCGTTAATCACAAATAGACGTAAATCTTTACCACCAGCTTCTTTGACGAATTCCTGTACCAGAAGATTGGCTTTCACTGCTTTGAAGGCATTGATAACACTCTGGGCGGCCTTTTTGGTCTCTGCTAAAACCACGCCACGTCCCTGACTGCCTTCCAGCAGCTTCACAATTAGCGGAGCGCCGCCAACCATATCAATCAGTTCATTGGTATCAATAGGCGAATTGGCGAAACCGGTAAGCGGGATATCTAAGCCACTTTTAATCAGTAACTGGAGAGAAAACAGCTTGTCTCGCGACTGACTAATCGCCAGAGAGCTATTCTGTGAGTAAAGGCCCATGCTTTCAAACTGCCGAGTCAGGGCGCAGCCATAAAACGTTGCACTGGGGCGGATTCTTGGAATAACCGCATCCAGTCCATTGATAATATGGCCGCCTCGATAATGAACCTCTGGGGTTTCATCGTCGAGTTTCATATAGCAGTCTTTGATATTGTAAAAAATCATCTCATGGCCGCGCTCTTCACCAGCTTCCATGATCCGCTGATTGCTATAGAGGTCTGGATTAGTCGCTAACAATGCAATCTTCAACCCAGTCTTTTTCTTAGGTGCAATGCCATACATGTCCCTTAACTCTAGATCAGTAATACGACCCATGTTCATGCTGGCCGCTGGATCTACCAGCACGCGCCCGGTCATGGCCTCTCGACCCAGCAACATGCGATAGCCCATGCTGTCGCGATTCGTCAGTGTCAGCTCAATATCCCAAGTATTCTCACCTAGGCGCATTGGCACTTTAATGACATAGCGCTTTTCACTGGCACCGCTGGTGTTTTTGATAATACGACGGTCAAGCACTGGGGCTTCGCAGCGCACAGAAACTTTGCGGTTGTGTTGCAAAGGATGGACATCAAAAGATACCCATGGAGTAGCACCACGCTTAAACGTTTGAATATTAAAGGCGTGTAGGACCGATGTTTTTGCACCGGAATCAACACGCACCTTCACAGCTGGTATACCCAGCTGAGAGAGGGTGCACCACTCTTCACTACCAATTATGGTTTTTTCGACGGGAGTAATATTCAAAGTCTGTCCTCTGCTTAGTGCCACTTGTAAGGGCGGCATTAAATTTGATATTGCCCCCAGAGTACAGAAAAATTTTCCCTGTTAGACACAAAAAAGGCCGATATAAAACGGCCTTTTTTGTAATTTACATCATGCTGTTTTAGCGCGACACAACTTATTGCTTGCGCGCTTCATAGTAAGCTTCTTCTGAAATACCATGATAGGCAGTCGCCTGTTTTTGAAAGGCCTTTACAGAATCCGCTATACGCAGTGCGATATCGGAGTCTGCGGATAGCTCTTCTAAGACCTCTTGAGAAAGTCGTCTTAACTCAACGATCACATCGTCAGGCAATTTGCGCACATCAACACCATGAGTATCAATCAGCTCAACCAAAGCAGTATTATTTCTCGCAGTGTATTCATCGAGCATATCCTGATTGACTGCGCGAGCAGCTCCCTCAACGATAGCCTGAAGGTCTGCTGGCAGTGTCGCCAGAGCATCCTTGTTAACAATTAGCTCAAGTATTGGGCCTGGCTCATGCCAGCCTGGGTAATAATAATATTTTGCCACCTGATGAAAACCAAAGGCCAAATCGTTGTAGGGGCCAACCCATTCAGTTGCATCAATTACACCAGTTTGCATGGAGGTATAGAGCTCGCCGCCGGGCATTGTGACAGAAATACCGCCAGCACGAGTGATCACATCACCCCCTAGGCCAGGGATACGCATTTTTAAGCCTTTGATATCTGCTATGGAATTAATCTCACGATTAAACCAGCCGGCCATCTGAACACCGGTGCTGCCTCCTGCAAAAGGAACCAAGTTAAACGGCTCGTAGAGTTCACGCCAGAGCTCCAACCCACCACCGTAATGCAGCCAACCATTCATCTCCTGCGCATTGAGGCCAAAGGGTACAGAGGTAAAAAAGCCTGTGGCTTTAGACTTGCCTGTCCAATAATAGGCCGCACCATGTCCCATTTCGGCAGTGCCCTGACTCACAGCATCAAATACTTCAAACGCCGGCACTAACTGTCCAGCACCAAAAACTTTGATCTGTAGCCGGCCACCACTCATGGCAGCGACCTTGTTGGCAAAATTTTCTGGTGCAGTGCCAAGCCCGGGATAATTCTTGGGCCAGGTGGTTACCAACTTCCATTTGAAGGTCTGCTGGCTTTCCGCTGCGCCGCCGTTGCTTTCGACGGAATTTTTACCACAGCCTGAAATTAACAGCGCCAATAGTGCAAACATGACAATGCGCATGATTAGAACCCCTTTTTATAAAATAAATATTAAATAGCTTGTAGATTTGCTGAAGCCAAAATCAAAATCTTTGTTCCCGCGTCCTCAAAGCTCACATGCACCCTTGCACGCGGACCATTGCCTTCGAAGTTAAGAATCACGCCCTCGCCATAGACACTGTGCATAATCTGTTGACCCAGACTAAAACCAGTATTATCGCCCTGATCACCAAGATTTCCCGGTGCGGCATAGCTGGTCGGCCGCGCTATGGTGTTTTGGATGCGTACTTCTTCAATAACATCCTTGGGTATATCGCGGACAAATCGTGACACCGAGTTAAACGATTCACTTCCGTAGATAGAGCGGCTCTCTGCAAAGGTAAGATAGAGTTTTTGCATGGCGCGGGTAATGCCCACATAGGCCAATCGCCGCTCCTCTTCAAGCCGCCCCGGCTCGTCTAGTGACATTTTATGTGGGAATAAATTTTCTTCCATACCGGCAATAAACACGAGGGGAAATTCCAAGCCTTTCGCACTGTGTAAGGTCATTAATTGCACAGCATCCTGATCTTCATCGGCCTGACGGTCGCCAGCGTCCAACGCGACCTGATCGAGAAACTGTGGCAATACTGGTTGCTCCGAATCCTCTGCTTCAAAGTTTCGGCAGGCGTTTACCAGCTCTTCAAGGTTTTCGACCCTCGCCTGACCCCGCTCACCTTTTTCACGTCGATGCATCTCGATTAGCCCGCTGTGCTGAATCGCGTTTTCGGCCTGCTCTACTAATGGTAACTCATCAAGCTGACCACTCATCTCATTTACCAGTTCGATGAATACTGCAATAGCATTGGTAGCGCGAGCCGGCATGCGCTTTTCGCTAACAATAGCCGACGCAGCTGTCCATAACGACGTGCCGCGCTCTCGGGCTAGCTCGCGGATAATTTCCAAGGTGCGATCGCCAATACCTCGAGCCGGCACATTAATCACCCGCTCAAAGGCTACGTCGTCGTGACAATTAAGCATCATTCTCAAATAGGAGAGGGCGTTTTTTACTTCGAGTCGCTCGTAAAAGCGTTGGCCACCATAAATTCGGTAGGGAATCTCTGCCTGCAGTAGTGCGGCTTCCAGTACCCTTGACTGCGCATTGGAGCGATATAGAATCGCCGAGTCCTCTCGGCGGTTACCCTGATGCACCCATGTCTGCAAACGGTCGGCTATATAACGAGCTTCATCATGCTCATTAAAGGCAGCATAAAGGGCAATGGATTCACCCTCACCTGCATCGGTCCACAAACTTTTACCGAGGCGTTCGGCATTTTTTGATATCACACCATTAGCTGCATTGAGAATATTAGAGGTCGAACGATAATTTTGTTCTAGCTTAACAGTGTGAGTATCTGAGAAGTCTCGCTCGTAGCTTAGAATATTTTCCACCTTTGCACCGCGCCAACCATAGATTGATTGATCATCGTCACCTACTGCTGTAACTGCGCTAACCTGACCTGCCAAAATTCGCAGCCAGGCATACTGCACTGCGTTGGTGTCCTGAAACTCATCTACCAAAATATGTTGAAATCTCTGCTGATAATGCGCCAGAACCTCAGGTTTATTTTTCCACAGTTCTAGTGCGCGCAGTAATAGCTCAGCAAAATCGATAACGCCTAAACGCTCGCAAGTAGCTTCATACTCACGGTAAATTCTCAGCATGGTCGCAAGATAGGGGTCGCCACCTTCTTGAATATGGCCGGCACGCAGGCCCTCATCCTTCTGACCATTGATCCACCACTGAGCCTGCTTGGGTGGCCAGCGCTGTTCATCGAGATCCATCGCCCGCATAACACGCTTTACCAGTCTTAACTGGTCGTCGGAATCCAAAATTTGAAAATTTTCTGGGAGGTTAACATCTCGCCAGTGCGCTTTAAGCAGTCGGTGAGCCAAACCATGAAAGGTGCCCACCCACATACCACGCAACGACGTGCCCAGCAACTCATCAATACGCTCGCGCATTTCTCGGGCAGCTTTATTGGTAAAGGTCACCGCCAATATGCTGTATGGCGAGAGCCCATCAACCTGAATCTTCCAGGCAATGCGATGCACCAGTACACGGGTTTTACCACTGCCAGCGCCAGCTAAAACCAGCAGATGTTTTTTATCACTGGTGACCGCCTCTTCTTGCGCAGGGTTTAAATTGTTAAGTATTGGGGTTACGTCCATAGGGCAGCATTCTAGCAAGTTAGTGGCAAAAATACGGGATAGGGTTAATTTCTTTTATGATTTATTCGGCAAGGCCAACTCTTTCAAGGCGGCAGTATTTACTCCTTATGACTACCCGCCGCTTTTTTTACTACAAAACTGGCATTTTTTAAGGTTTTCTTGTAAATTTTTTACATAATCTCTTTTTGGATCTGCAATGAAACCTGCCGAACTCACACAAACTATCTGCGATACATTATCAGAGTTGCGCAAATCAGAGCGCAAAGTCGCTGACTTTGTGCTTAGGAATCCGCTGAATGTGATACATATGCGAATCGTAGATCTGGCCAAAGAGGCAGAAGTCAGTGAACCCACCGTAGTCAGGTTCTGTCGAGCGGTTGGCTGCCATGGATTCCAAGACTTTAAGCTGGCCCTCGCGCAACAGCTAGCATCCAGTCCAAGCTATGGTCAAATAGCAGTTACAGACACAGATTCAACAAGGGAATACACACACAAGGTTTTTGATTCCACCGTGGACACTCTATTGAAAGTTCGAGAGAGCTTAGTACTGGATAGATTAGAAGCCGCTGTTGCAGCCATCTGTAACGCCACAAGAGTCGAGTTCTATGGGTTTGGCGCCTCCGCAGCTGTCGCTTTTGATGCTCAGCATAAGTTCTTCCGACTGCAGATTACCTCTGCGGCCTACTCTGACCCCCATCTTCAAAACATGTCAGCCACATCGCTCCACCAGGGTGATGTGGTCATTGCCATTTCTCAATCGGGTCGTACTCAGGCGTTATTGGATTCTATGGAGCTAGTCAAAAATGCCGGGGGCGTTGTCATTGCTCTAGCTCCAAGCGGCTCGCCGATAGCGCGCAACGCCACAATTGCCATTGAGGTAGACACTAAAGAAGATATCCAAATTTATACGCCTCTTTCTTCAAGAATTGCCCATTTGGCCGTTATTGATGTCCTGGCGATTGGTGTGGCTCAGAAAAAAGGACCACGGCTACAAGAACATTTACAGCAGCTCCAGTCTGGACTTGCGTCTCTGCGCAGCCATTAAGCCTTTTACAGGCAACCTCTGAGTTTGGTACTCATGCATTTTATAGTCTACGTTTAAGCAAATAGCCGATTCTGGACTGCACTGGCTATTGCTGTGACTCGTTAGGGTTACAAGCAGGAAGCGAGCCGGAATTATTTCGGCTTTCAATTACTTAAAGGGAGCAACGCTATGTCAAACGTAGAGGGTAGTACAGAACTCGCCAAGGCTATCGCCAAAACTTATCGTGCCTCATTAATTGGTGTTGAGATCGTGATCGCGGTTGCAGCCGTCATTTATTTCGCTGCGATGGCACCAGGTGCAATCGCGCTTATCGTATTGGGAGCTGCAGCACTACTGCTAATCCTTGGTACCGCGGCATTTCACGCATTAACCTGCGCCATCAAGGCCCATTACGCAGCCAACCCGGCAGGGGCTGCAGCGGCCTATGGGTTTCCCACCTATGCTGCTCTGAAGGCATCATGGCCTTGGGCGGTGCGCCTAGTTGCATGCTGACTTATCAATAACAGGTGGCATGATTTTTGGTGTAACTGCCACCTGTTTTTCTACCTTTTGCTTTTTAGTTTTATTTCTTTAAAAAACCTGTAAAGGCCATATAGAAGCCATAGAAAAACACAGATCCACCACAGCATAAAAAACCAATCATTTTTGGTAGTGCCATTCCACTGCAGCCATTCAAAAACAATCAGCTCCATAAATAAGTCGAATGCAAAAAGTACAACAAATCCTAACAGCCACAAAAAGAAAAAATACAACTTTTTTATTGTACCCTTTTTATATCGATCCATAGCGCGTTAGCTGTCGTTGTAGTCATTATCAATAATTCCGTTTTCTTTAAGCGTTTTTACTAGCTTTTCAATTTTAACTAATGCTACAACGCCAATCATCGCGAAACAGAATGCTGCAGCAGAGAGACCATCCATTATGAAAATCCTTAAACATTATTTTCTATTTTTAAATTTTACGTTTTATGACTAATAAGCAAGAATACAAGAACTTTGAAGTTTTTCTTTAATTTATTTTCTATATCAATATCAATACTTTAAGTAATTAATTGCATTGAATTTATATTTTTGTTTTTTCTTCTATATTTACTGCTGCCAAGAGTAAAAGTCCGGCAAATATTGCTAAATTTTTAACAAAATTTTGCGTTTCGTGCTTGGTATTTACTAACTCGTAAACATTCCAAAAGTCATGCAGATTTACATTGATTAAAATAATCATCGCTGCAAAACCCAGCGAACAAAGAACCACCTGTTTGTTTAAAAGAAGACAGATGCTACCGCCAATTTGAGCGACTCCAGAAATCGCCAATAAAACGGGAACCATAGCCATATTATGAGTTTCCATGAGCGCAACATGCATATCCCAAGAAGCAAATTTGGCAATTCCTGGCACCAAAAAATACAGCCCTAATAAAACGCGCCCTATAGTTATTAATAAATTTTTCATAGATAGTTCATTCCTAAAATTTTAAAAATCCAGGGCGACCAGGATATTTGACCAGTTACTCAACCGTGATTGAATAGATTTGTTTGGTGCATTATTCTTCCTTGTAATCCTCTTCGAGAATTCCCTTTTGTTTCAAAGTCTTTGTTAATTTTTCCAGACGAACCAATGCTACTACACCAACCATCCCGAAAACAAAACCCATTACTGCTAAACCTTCCATAATATTTCCTTTTTAAAGCACTGTTCGAAATTACTCGACAGTGACTGACTTGAACAAAACAGAGAATTAGATTTTTTATCCTGAAATCTTTTATGGAAACTCTGAAAAAACTTTATATATTTCTCTTCTATGTAAAAATTATAACAAAATAAATTTATTTGTAACCTTTACTTCTCATTATTATGATGATAAGTTTACGTTATATTTTACTAAAGAGAAATCTAATGGAATTACTAATACCTATTTTGGGCACTTTGGCAGGAATAATAATACCTGTATCCGTATTTATTTGGTTATATTTTGAGAGCAAGGATAAAAATAAAACAATATTAGAGATATCGAAAAATATTGATGACCCCTCTAAACTTGAAGACTTAATAGGGATGTTTGATGAAAGAAAAAAAGAACCAATTGATTATAGAAGAACTGGGGTTGTTACATTATTTACTGGTGTGGGTCTTTTTCTGTTTGGTGTATTTTTTCTAGGTTCAGTGCTCAAAGGTGTTGGAGCATTAGTTGCTGCTATTGGTTTAGGACAAATAATTGCTGGTTATCTTTACCCAAACACAAGTGAAGAATTAACGAATGCAGTTGAAGAATTTGAGAAGAAATAGTCTTGGGCAAGAATCATAAGAAACTTCTAAACAACCTTGAAGAACTTAGGAAGTCTGCTGGTTTGACTCAACAAGAACTGTCAGACCAAGCAGACGTTTCAAGAAAAAGCATCAATGCAATAGAAAACGGTATCTATGTTCCCTCAACAGTTCTTGCCCTGAGAATGGCAAAAATTTTAAATTGTTCAGTAGAAGATATTTTTACTCTTCCCTAGAGAAGAATATTGTTTTTTTGACCAACCAAGAAAAATTTTTTATTCCACAGTGACCGACTTGGCTAAATTTCTAGGCTGATCTACATCTGTCCCTTTGAGTAAAGCCACATGATATGACAGCATCTGTAGCGGTAGGGTATAGATAATAGCCTCTAAACTTGCGGGTACGTGGGGCATATGAATGACGGTAACTCCAGGCTCATCGACGAAGCCAGAATCTCGATCGGCAAAGACAAATAGCTGTCCACCTCTAGCTCGAACTTCATGTAGGTTGGATTTTAATTTTTCTAGTAGCTCGTTGTTCGGTGCGACAGTGACTACAGGCATGTCCTCATCAACCAGAGCCAAGGGTCCGTGCTTTAGTTCGCCTGAAGGGTAGGCTTCAGCATGAATATAAGAAATTTCTTTGAGCTTTAACGCACCCTCCAATGCAATAGGATATTGCTCACCACGCCCCAAAAACAATGCATGCTGCTTGTTGGCAAAGGACTCTGACATGGCTTCTATAACAGAATCTAGTTGCAGAACTTTGGTGCACAGCTCTGGGAGGCTATGTAGGTCTTTGACCAGCTGCTCTTCCGTAGCTACGTCGAGCCCCTTATGCTTCGCCACTGACAGGGTCAGCAGCTGCAAGGCTACCAGCTGGGTCGTGAACGCCTTGGTTGAGGCTACGCCAATTTCTGGTCCAGCCATGGTCATTAGTGAAATATTGGATTCGCGCACTAATGAGCTGTTGGCAACATTACAGATAGCTAGAAACCCTAGATAACCAGCGCCCTTGGCCTTGCGCAGCGCCGCCAAGGTGTCTGCAGTCTCACCAGATTGGGAGATGGTGACAAACAGCGTGCCAACAGGAACGGCCACCTGTCGATAGCGATATTCACTGGCTACCTCTACCTGACAGGGAATGCCGGCATATTGCTCCAGCCAATATTTGGCGACCAACCCCGAGTGGAAACTAGTACCACAGGCAATGATGTGTATTGCATTGGTCTGTTTAAATAGCGCTTCTGCCTGATAACCAAATATGGCCTCTCGTATATGGCGCGGGCCTATTCTACCGGCAAAGGTATCAGCGAGTGCTTTGGGCTGTTCGAAGATTTCTTTTTGCATAAAGTGGCGATACTCACCCTTTTCTGCGATCTGATCATTGTCCGACAGCTCCTGTTGTTGGCGTTCCACTGACTTGCCTGAACTATCGGTAATGCTGTAGCCCTCATGACTCAGTTCAACAAGGTCGCCTTCTTCAAGGTAAACAAAGCGGTCCGTCACCTGACGCAGTGCCATTTGGTCTGAGGCGATAAAATGTTCGTCTATGCCCACACCTATGACGAGGGGGCTTCCGCTACGTGCTGCAATTAGACTGTGGGGTTGCTGTTCGCTAACAACAGCAAGGGCGTAGGCGCCCTCTAAACGCGCGATGGTTTTTTGCACAGCTTCCCGCAAGTCTTTGGCTGTGTTGGAATAATAGTTTACTAAGTGAGCAATAACCTCAGAGTCGGTTGCTGACAGGAACTCGTAACCATTGGCGGTTAGCTCTTTTTTCAGCACCTCATGATTTTCGATAATCCCATTATGGACAATGGCTATGCCTGTAGAGGTATGTGGATGCGAGTTTAATGTGCTCGGCTCTCCATGAGTTGCCCAGCGGGTATGGGCTATACCCGTAAATCCCATCACTGGATTTTCTGCAACAACCGCTTCCAGCTCTGCAACTTTGCCAATATTTTTTCGGGTTTGTAGCTTTGATTCTGCATCAATAATTGAAAGTCCGGCTGAATCATAGCCGCGATACTCAAGGCGGTGGAGACCTTCAATGAGAATTTTATAGGTGTTTCTCTGGGTAACTGCGCCAACAATTCCGCACATAGTCTAATCTTCCTTTTTAGTTGGGCGTTTCCAGCCTTCAATATTGCGTTGTTTTGTTCTACTTACAGCTAGAGACTCAGATGGTACATTCTGTGTCAGCGTTGAACCTGCAGCGACAAACCCTCTGTCCAAAATAGTCAAAGGTGCTATTAGAGTGCTATTGGAACCCACAAATACGCCATCACCAATGGTGGTTTTGTGCTTATTAACACCGTCATAATTACAGGTGATAGTGCCAGCGCCTATGTTTACTCCAGCGCCTAACTCTGCGTCGCCAATATAGCTCAGATGATTAATTTTACTGCCATCACCAACATAGGCTTTTTTGGTTTCAACGAAATTTCCAACTTTGGTGTTTTTGCCAAGCACAGTGCCGGGCCTTATTCTTGCAAAGGGCCCCAGAACCGCATGGTCGCCAATCACTGCGTCCTCAATCACAGTGTTGGCCTTAATCACCACAGCATCACCGATACGACTGTTGGTGACATGACAGTTGGGGCCAATATGCACGCCGGAGCCTATACTGACATCGCCCTCAAAGAGGCAGTTGACGTCTATATAGTTATCACTTCCTGCTGTTAGCTGACCTCGCTGATCAAAACGACTGGGATCTGCCAAGCTAGTACCTGACAGCATAAGCTGCTCGGCGAGCTCAAGCTGATGAGCTCGCTCTAGTTGGCTGAGTTGGACTCTATTATTCACACCCTCTACCTCTGTTGCTGATTTGGGCTGTATGCTCTGAACACGATAGCCTTGGCTTCGCGCCAAGGCAATCAGGTCGGTTAAATAATATTCACCCTGAGCGTTATTGTTATCGATAAGCGGCAGCCAGGCCTGGAGTTGTTTTGCTCCTAAAGCCAGCACACCGGTGTTTACTTCGGTAATTTCTAGCTGATCCGGGTTGGCATCTTTCTGTTCGACAATAGCGTCAATCTCAGACTCTTGGTTACGAACGATACGGCCATAACCCATAGGATTTTGTAGGTTAACGGTGAGTAAACTGATCTGCCGGTCACATACGGCATTCAGCATAGCCTTAAGCGTAGCCGGCGTAATAAGCGGCACATCGCCATAGAGTATCAATACAGTAGCGTTTTCTCTAAGGTGCGGTAGGGCCATCTGTACTGCATGTGCAGTACCTAGCTGCTGAGGCTGCTCCACAAAAGTGCAGTCGGATCGGACAAAGCTATCTCGCACTTGCTGGCTACCATGGCCAGTGACTACAATTTTTTGGCTGTTGGGCAGGCTATCTGCTGCATCTAAAACATGAGCAAGCAATGATTTACCGGCAATCTTATGCAATACCTTGGGTAGGGCGGACTGCATACGGGTGCCCTTGCCGGCGGCGAGGATAACAATATCCGTACTGTTCATCGTATTAATTCCAGAGCTTCCAATAGGCGGATTAGGATGGTGGCTTTCAAGCTGAATACGGTACTGCCAATTGGGTGGCAACACAAGTATCAGACAGGGTTAGCGCGGTTTCCCTTAAATAAAAAAAAGGGTGGCATAGCCACCCTTTTTTACTAGCCGCTGAAAAATCAGCCGCCAAGTTTTTTGCGCAGCGCCTGCACAGTGCGCAGTTGCGCTGTCGACTCTGCTAACATTGCAGCAGCCTTAGAGTACTCAATCTCACCAGACTGGTTGGCCAGTGCACTCTCGGCTTGTTTTACAGCTTCTGCGGCTGATGCTTCATCAATATCGTTTGCACGCACTGCAGTATCAGCCAATATTGAGATGCTGTTGGGCTGTACTTCTAAATAGCCACCGGAGAGATAGTAAACCTCTTCTTCGCTATTTTGTTTAATAACGCGCACAGGCCCTGGGCGCAGGTCGCTCAACAGCGGCGCATGTCCAGCCGTGATTCCCAACTCACCCAGTGACCCAGTGGCAACAACCATCTCGACCAACCCGGAAAACAGGGATTCATCCGCACTTACAATGTCACAATGAACTGTTATAGCCATTTCTATTGCCCTTACTTACTGCAATTTATAGGTTTTTCGCTTTTTCTACCACTTCTTCGATAGAGCCAACCATATAGAACGCCTGCTCTGGCAGGTCATCATACTGACCAGCAAGGATGCCCTGGAAACCAGCAATGGTATCTTTCAGGGAAACGTACTTGCCTGGAGAACCGGTGAAGATTTCAGCAACATGGAAAGGCTGTGACAGGAAGCGTTCGATCTTACGAGCACGGGCTACTGCCATCTTGTCTTCTTCTGACAGCTCATCCATACCCAGAATCGCGATAATGTCTTTAAGCTCTTTGTAGCGCTGCAGTACTGACTGTACACCGCGGGCAACTTCATAGTGCTCATTACCGATAATCAAAGGATCGAGCTGGCGTGAAGTTGAGTCCAGAGGATCTACCGCTGGGTAAATACCTTTAGAAGCAATATCACGGCTAAGCACTACTGTTGAGTCCAGGTGCGCAAAGGTTGTAGCTGGTGATGGGTCGGTCAAATCGTCAGCTGGTACATATACAGCCTGAACGGATGTAATAGAGCCAGTTTTAGTAGAAGTAATACGCTCCTGAAGAACACCCATTTCCTCAGCAAGAGTAGGCTGATAACCTACGGCCGATGGCATACGACCCAACAGTGCTGATACCTCAGTACCTGCCAATGTGTAACGGTAGATGTTATCGACGAACAGTAGAACGTCTTTACCTTCGTCACGGAATTTTTCTGCCATGGTCAAACCGGTCAGAGCTACACGCAGTCTGTTCCCTGGAGGCTCGTTCATTTGGCCATAAACCATGGATACTTTAGACTCTGTAGGCTTCTCGACGTTTACAACGCCAGATTCCTGCATCTCGTAGTAGAAATCATTACCTTCACGAGTACGCTCACCAACACCAGCAAATACAGACAGACCACTGTGCTCTGTCGCAATGTTGTTGATTAACTCCATCATGTTTACGGTTTTACCAACACCGGCACCACCAAAGAGTCCAACCTTACCACCCTTAGCAAATGGGCAAACCAGGTCGATAACCTTGATGCCTGTCTCAAGCAGGTCGTCGGACGCAGCCAGCTCATCATAGGCTGGTGGCTTGCGGTGAATAGCCATGCGCTCTTTCTCACCGATTGGGCCTTTTTCATCAATTGGGTTACCTAGCACGTCCATAATACGACCCAAAGTTTCAGCGCCTACAGGAACTGAAATTGGCGCGGCGGTGTTATTTACCGACAGGCCGCGGCTAATCCCTTCAGAGGATCCCATGGCGATTGCTCGCACCACGCCATCACCCAACTGCTGTTGTACTTCAAGGGTTAGGCCCTTTTCATCAACTATTAGTGCGTCATAGACGTTGGGTACCTGATCGCGGGGAAATTCCACATCGATCACGGCGCCAATAATTTGTACGATACGTCCACTACTCATGTCCGGTTCCTCTTAACTAAACCTTTAAAAATTCGTTTGGCTTTAAACAGCCGCAGCACCACTAACAATTTCTGACAGCTCTTGGGTAATCGCTGCCTGGCGCGCTTTGTTATAAAGCAGTTGTAATTCGGCGATCATGTCACCGGCATTATCGGTGGCATTTTTCATAGCTAGCATTCGAGCTGCCTGCTCGCAGGCTTTATTCTCTACAACCCCTTGATAAACCTGAGACTCGATATAGCGAATCAGTAGGCCATCAAGCAGCTCCTGAGCATCAGGCTCGTAGATATAATCCCAGTGATGCTTGAGACTGCTGTCTTTAGTGGGCGCCAGTGGAAGCAGTTGCTCTACTGTCGGAGACTGAGTCATGGTGTTAACAAATTCATTGCTCACCACAAAAAGCTTGTCTATGCGCCCCTTTTCAAAGGAGTCCAACATCACTTTTACGCCACCAATCAGGTCGGCCGCGTTAGGCTCGTCACCCACATCCTTAACCGCTGCAACAATATTGCCGCCAACTGCCCCAAAAAAGGCCGCAGCTTTATTGCCAACCACACAGATATCCACCTCAACCCCCTGGTCAGACCAGGCTTTCATGGACTTTAGAGCGGCCTTGAATAGATTAATATTCAGACCGCCACAGAGGCCGCGATCGGTTGAGATAACAACATAGGCCACGCGCTTGACTTCACGCTCTACTAAATACTGGTGTTTGTATTCAGAAACCGCGTTGGCGATATGGCCTACCACATCACGGATACGCTGGGCGTAGGGTTTCCCCAGCGCCATACGATCCTGGGCACGACGCATCTTGCTCGCTGCTACCATTTCCATGGCGCTAGTGATCTTTTGCGTGCTACCAATACTAGCAATTTTCGTTTTTACTTCTTTTCCGATTGCCATTTCTTATGCCTGTCCGATTGCTCTGACTTACCAGGTTTGGGTTGCAACAAACTTATCTAAAGCTGCTTTAAAGCCAGCTGCGATATCGTCGTTATAATCACCTGACTGATTAATTTGATCCATCAGATCACCATGCTCAGCTTTCATGTAAGAGAGCAGGGCAGCTTCGAAATCACCAATTTTGCTAACTTCAACTGCTTGCAGGTACCCATTGTCGGCCGCGTAAACCATAACGCCCATTTCGGCGATACTCTGAGGCGTGTACTGCTTTTGCTTCATTAGCTCGGTTACGCGCTCACCGTGGTCTAGCTGCGCTTTGGTAGCATCATCAAGGTCAGAGGCAAACTGAGAGAATGCCGCCAACTCACGATACTGTGCCAGTGCAGTACGAATACCACCTGAAAGCTTCTTGATAATCTTGGTCTGTGCTGCACCGCCCACTCGAGATACCGAGATACCGGCGTTCATCGCTGGACGGATACCAGAGTTGAACATATCAGCTTCTAGGAAGATCTGACCGTCGGTAATCGATATTACGTTAGTGGGTACGAAGGCAGAAACGTCACCGGCCTGAGTTTCGATCACTGGCAACGCAGTCAATGAACCGGTTTTGCCTTTCACTTCGCCGTTAGTGAACTTTTCTACGTAGTCAGCGTTAACACGTGCGGCGCGCTCCAACAGACGGGAGTGCAAGTAGAAAACATCACCAGGATAAGCTTCACGGCCCGGAGGACGCTTCAATAGCAGTGAGATTTGACGGTAGGCCCAGGCCTGCTTGGTCAAATCATCATAGATAATTAGCGCGTCTTGACCGCGATCACGATAGTACTCACCCATGGAACAACCAGCGAACGGCGCCAGGAACTGCATGGCAGCAGGATCAGATGCTGTAGCGGCAACAACAATGGTGTGCTCCATTGCGCCGTGCTCTTCCAATTTGCGCACAACAGCAGCAACAGAAGCAGCTTTCTGACCAACAGCTACATAGATACATTTAATACCTGAGCCTTTCTGGTTGATAATCGCGTCAACAGCGATAGCTGACTTACCGATCTGGCGGTCGCCAATAATTAACTCCCGCTGACCACGACCGATTGGCACCATGGTATCAACCGCTTTCAAACCAATCTGAACTGGCTGATCTACGGATTGACGCTCAATTACACCTGGAGCAACTTTTTCAATTGCATCGGTGAGGGCAGCGTTGACTGGCCCCTTACCGTCAATAGGATTTCCCAGAGCGTCAACTACGCGACCCTCTAGTTCTGGACCTACGGGTACTTCCAATACACGTCCGGTGCATCGGGCTTTTTGTCCCTCAGCTAGTGCTTGGTAATCACCCAACACAACGGCGCCGACAGAGTCGCGCTCAAGGTTAAGTGCCATACCGTAGACACCGCCATCAAACTCGATCATTTCACCGTACATCACGTCGGCTAGACCGTGGATACGAATGATACCGTCTGATACGGAAACAATGGTGCCCTCATTTTGGGCTTCTGACGAAACATTAAGGTTATCAATACGACTCTTAATGATTTCGCTGATTTCTGATGGATTCAGTTGCTGCATGCTTGGGCCTCAATCCTTAGGAATTTAGTGATTCGGCGAGTTTGGTCAAACGACCACGAATGGAACCGTCTATAACGGTGTCCCCGGCGCGTATTAATGCACCACCCAACAGGCTCTTGTCTAAACTAACCTGCATATTTACTTTGCGTTCTAATTTTGCGCTCAGGGCGTCACTGAGATTTTGCTGTTGCTCAGCGTCCATCTCGTGCGCTGCTATCACGTCTACATCAATCGCTTTCTCGCGATTGGCTTTCATGATTTCAAACTGGTGGGAAATCTGTGGAAGCAGTGTGAGTCGGCGATTTTCGGACAGAATTGCAATAAAATTTTGTCCGGTAGCACCAAGTTCTTCACCACAGATATCAATCACCGCCGACGCCTGCTGCGCTGCCGTTGAGCTTGGAGAGCTCAAAAGCTTAACAACAGCCGGCTGTTGTGCAACAGCTCCCGCAACGGAAAGGCTGTTAGACCATCCCTGCAGGTCCCCGGCATCTGCAGCGAATTCAAACGCTGCTTTTGCATAGGGCCGAGCTAATGTGCTCAATTCTGCCATGTTAAACCTCGGTTACAGCTGTGCTGCCAGTTTGTCGACCAGCGCGCGATTGGATTTCTCATCAATTGATGCTTCGAGAACTTTTTCCGCACCAGCCAGAGCCAGACCTGCCACTTTGGCACGCAACTCTTCTTTAGCACGGTTAATTTCCTGCTCAATATCTGCTTGAGCCGCAGCTTTCAGGCGATCGCCTTCAGCTAGAGCCTGCTGCTTCGCTTCATCAATGATTTGATTAGCTCGCTTATTGGCTTGATCAATAATGCCGGCCGCTTCCTGTTTGGCTTCTTTCATTTGGTCAGTCGCTTTGTTCTGAGCCAGTTCAAGATCACGCAGGGCACGGTCAGCCGCATCAAGTCCATCGGCGATTTTTTTCTGGCGCTCTTCCATAGCCTCGATAATGACCGGCCATACAAACTTCATGCAAAACCACACAAAGAATGCAAAGGTCACCATCTGACCAAAAAGCGTTAAATTAATATTCACGCCATTACCTCATTAATAGATGAGTTAAAAACCAAAAAAATGTTATGCACCAACGCTTGGAGCAACAACAAAGATCAGATACATAGCGATACCAACACCAATAATTGGCACAGCATCAATCAGACCAGCAAGCAGGAACATTTTTCCCTGAAGCATAGGCCCTAACTCTGGCTGACGTGCAGTACCTTCAATTAGCTTTCCGCCCAGCAGACCCATACCAACAGCTGCCCCTAATGCGCCCAGTCCGAGCATAATTGCCGCAGCAATGATTACAAGTTCCATCGTAGACTCCCGATTTCAGTAGTTATAAATAAAAGTAAAATTAGTGGTCTTCGTGCGCCATGCTTAGATAGACGACAGTCAGAACCATGAAAATAAATGCTTGCAGGGTGATAACCAAAATATGGAACACCGCCCAACCCCATTGCATTAATCCACCGCCCAAGGCTGTTAGCCCGCCGCCAATAGCCATATAGACCATGCACAGAAGAACTGTTTTGCCTGTGGAGATTTTTCCTTTGAGGTTGAGGCCGCAAGTAGTGCAAACCAACACGAAGACTGCTAACCAAAATAGCGCGCTAGTGTGATCCCCAAAGATTTGTGCATGCAGACCACCGCCAAGTAACCCAGCGCCTGCTCCCGCCGCAAACATAGTTGCGATCAGGATAAATATCATTTCACCTGCATACATATTGCCGAATAACCGCAGGCCCAGAGAGAAGGGCTTGGCGAGAAGACCGACGGTCTCCATAAACAGGTTAACCGGTATAAATGCCCAGTGATTAAAAGGGTGCATAGTCAGCTCACTGATAAAGCCAGTCCCTTTTATTTTTATCGAGTAATAAAGCATTAGGATAAAGACACCCAGTGCCATTCCCAATGTAATATTGGGGTCAGTTGAAGGCACAATTTTTTGGTAGGAGACGCCCAACAGCATCAGCAGCTCAGGCACCAAATCAACTGGCAGTAGATCCATTAGATTCATCAGGAAGATCCACACAAAGATAGTCAGCGCCAGTGGAGCAACCATTTTATTGTGGCCGTGAAAGCTGTCTTTCACTGCGCCGTCAATAAAGTCGATAATTAATTCCACAAAATTCAACAGGCCGGTAGGGACTCCAGTGGTGGCACGTACTGCTGCGGTTCGGAACAACCAGCAAAATAAAATACCCAAACCAATCGACCAAGCCATAGAGTCGACATGAATTGCCATAAAACCCATTTCTGCCGCTTCCTCGGCGCCATGAGCAAATCCCCAGCCATTCTCTGGATGGTTCCCATAAACCAAGTTGGTTAAATGGTGCTGAATATATTCTGTCGTGCTTGCGGGGTTCTCGCCTGCCATGTATTTCAACTCTTGTAGAATCTTTGCTTCAAACTTGGACTGACTAACCTGTAGTAGTCCTAACCTTAACTAGTGCCAACTAAGTTGTTGCCAAAACGAACCGGCACTAATTATTTAAAACTTTTAGTGTAATAAACCACTGCACTGGGATCATTACGATAAACATACCAAAAACGGCCAAATAATTTAGATTCGGCCACAACAGAAAGGTGGTGACAAATAATGATGCCGTTAAAACAACCTTCCCAGATTCTCCCCAATACATTGCTCGGACGATCTTATCGACCTGCTGGGCTCCCGAATACCTGAAAGCCTGCCTCGCAAACCACGCCTGGGGCCCTACCTGGATTAGGCCTCCCACCACTAATGAACCTGCCCAAGTGCGGTCATACAGCATGACAACTGCACAGAAGGCGGACAGGCCAATTAACTGCAACAACGCAACCTTATATAGGGGCGGAGTAGAAATGGTAGACATAATGTGGCCACCTTTTTCTGCTTGAGTCCAAATCCTCAACGAGGCCATCTGGGCCCACCTCGAAAGGATCGGCATTATAGGTATAGTGTTGGTGATATTCAACCAGCGTGAATAGGTATATTTTGGCAAGTTGCTAAGCGGCTATTGTCGCTTCACAGAGTTATTTTAAATGAGCCAGAATGCCCTCGAGTTCGTCGACACTGTTGTATTTAAAAATTAGCTTGCCGGCGCCCTTCGCGCTGTGCTGAATACTGACTGCTGCGCCAAGCTTTTCCGACAACTCTTCCTGTAACCGAGTGATATCAGGGTTGGGCCCAGAAGCGGTCTGCCCCGGTTTTTTTGGGTTCTGGAGCTGCTTGACCAGCGCCTCAGTTTGGCGAACTGTCATAGCATTGGCTGCAACAGTACGAGCGGCGTTTATCTGCGCGTTGCCTTCAAGTCCCAACAGGCATTTAGCATGACCCAACTCAAGTTCGCCGCGCTCTAATTGCTGCTGCACAGCAGTTTCGAGTGTCGCCAAACGCATGAGATTGGTAACCGCACTGCGTGACTTACCTACGGCATCGGCCACCTGTTGTTGGGTGAAATTAAACTCGTTTTGCAGCCGGATAAGCGCCAAGCTTTCTTCCATGGGATTGAGGTCTTCACGTTGAATATTCTCAATCAACGCCATTGCTATGGCGGCCTCATCTGAAACATCTCGAATGATGGCCGGTATACTCTCTAGGCCCGCTTGCTGTGTGGCTCGCCAGCGACGCTCTCCAGCAATAATTTCATAGCGGTCTTCACCAATAGCTCGAACAACGATTGGCTGCACAACGCCCTGCGCGGCGATCGAGTCGGCAAGCTCCTGAATAGCCTCTGGATTAATATCCCTACGGGGCTGATATTTTCCGCGTTGCAAAAATTCAACGGGTAACTCGCGCAAGGTTCCATCCACAGCTGGGGCACTGGTGTTAGATGGAGGTGCAGCCTGATCAGTCAGCTCTTGACTCTCTTCAGATAGCCCGAGCAACGCATCCAACCCCTTACCCAGACTTTGTCGTTTTGTGGCCATGCTTTAGCTTCCTGATAGTTGTGTTGTTTGCGCCTGAGCCGCCTTTTCTTGACGCAGCATTTCACCCGCTAGAGCAAGATAGGCAACCGACCCCTTAGAGTTTCTATCGTAGACCAGCGCCGGTAAACCATGACTCGGCGCTTCTGCGAGGCGCACATTGCGAGGAATGCTAACGCGGTAAACGCGATCGCCAAAATACTTTCTAAGCTGAGCTGAAACAGCATTAGTAAGACTACTACGCGGGTCGTACATGGTCCTCAAAATACCCTCTATGCGAAGCTTGGGGTTAATAAGCTTAGCAATTTGGCGAATAGTATTATTGAGCGCCGACAAGCCCTCAAGTGCATAGTATTCACATTGCATGGGAATAAGCACGCCATCACTGGCAACTAGCGAATTTACTGTAAGCAAATTTAGCGAGGGAGGACAGTCAATAATCACGTAGTCGTATGAATCTTTTACAGATTTCAAGGCGTGACGCAGGCGGCTCTCGCGGCCAATCTCTTGCATTAACTCAACTTCAGCAGCAACCAGATCCCCGTTACAGGGTAGAAGATGATATTTGCCCTGCTCGGAAATAACAGTGACGTCTTCTATTGATTTTTTTTCGGTCAAGACATGATAGACGCTGTATTCGCATTTTGCTTTGTTGATTCCAGAGCCCATGGTGGCGTTTCCCTGGGGATCCATATCAATTAGCAGTACACGTTTTTTATAGGCAGCAAGTGATGCAGAAAGGTTAACACTGGTGGTTGTTTTTCCAACGCCGCCTTTTTGGTTTGCTATTGATAGTATCCGGGCCAAAGTAATTACCTTTAGGGTTCCAAGCTCGGCGACTGCATTTTTTTTATTATCTTAACTAGATGTCGTTCGCCATCGACACCCGGCACGTCTAATCTGTGTAACTCATCGACCTTATAGGCTTTCTCAATTTTGCTCAACTCTGATTGAGGGTTTTTGCCTTTCATGGCCATAAAACAACCGGACGCAAATATTAGGTGATCACAATTATGCAGCATATCTGGAATCGAGCTAAAAGCTCGACTAAGAACAGTGTCAAATAAAACCTCTGGAGTGAAAAGTTCGACCCTACTGTTGACCTCTTGGACATTGTCCAAACCCAGCTCAGCAATCACCTGAAACAAAAAACGGGTCTTCTTGCCGTTGCTGTCGAGCAGGGTAAACGACTTTTTGGGGTTCATGATTGCCAGGGGTATACCTGGTAATCCTGGCCCAGTGCCCACATCTATAACGGCCTCGGACTTCTCAATATATTTTAGTATTGCCAGGCTATCCAACAGATGCAGATCAATCATCTGCATTGGGTCACGAATAGCGGTCAGGTTATAGGCCTTATTCCAGTGCTCCAACATCTCAAGATAAACAAGCAACTTATCAACTTGATCGGCAGTGCACTCTATACCAAGCAGCTTGATTCCATGTTGCAATTTGGACTTCTTTGCAGATGTGGATCCTTTTCCATAAGGGCTATCAGAATTAGGCTGCATGTTTTTTTAGGGATACCAATAGAAGTGAAATGGCCGCTGGCGTAACCCCGGGTACACGGGCGGCTCGCGCTAGAGTCTCTGGTTTGGCCGCACTTAATTTTTGCACAACCTCATTAGAAAGCCCTTTTATTTTCTGATAATCAAAACTATCGGGGATAGGAGTGTTTTCGTGGCGCTGTAAGCGATCTACTTCATCTTGCTGGCGGTCAATGTAACCAGAGTATTTGGCCTCAATTTCAACCTGCTCCGCGACCTTTTTGTCCAGAGGTGCACGATCGTCCGAACTCAGTCCACCAATTATCTCATAGTTAAGCTCAGGGCGTTTAAGTAGGTCGAATAGATTGTACTCGTGGGAAAGTTTTTTCTCGATATGATCAGCCAGTCTTTCCGCCGCTACAGAGCCGGGCTGGATCCACGTGCTCCTAAGCCGCTGGAGCTCAAGCTCAATGGCTTCGTGTTTTTCACTGAACTGTTGCCAGCGGTAATCGTCTACCAAACCTAGCTCTCGGCCTTTTTCTGTTAGCCTAAGGTCCGCATTATCCTCGCGCAATAACAGTCTGTATTCAGCGCGGCTAGTAAACATACGGTAGGGTTCCGCGGTTCCCATACTTATAAGGTCATCAACTAAAACGCCTATGTAGGCGTTGTCTCTTCTCGGACACCAGCTCTCTTTTTCTTGAACCTGAAGCGCGGCATTGGTACCAGCTAACAGTCCCTGAGCTGCTGCTTCTTCATAGCCAGTGGTGCCATTAATTTGACCGGCGAAAAACAGCCCACTTACCGATTTAGTTTCCAGACTGTATTTTAAATCCTGAGGATTAAAATAATCATACTCAATGGCATAGCCTGGGCGAGTTATATGTGCGTTTTCAAAACCCACTATGGATCGAACAAGGCTCAACTGAACATCAAAGGGTAGGCTAGTGGAAATACCATTTGGGTAGAGCTCGTGAGTGTCCAACCCCTCAGGCTCAACAAATATCTGGTGCTGGTCTTTATCCGCAAAACGCACCACCTTATCTTCAATAGAGGGACAGTACCTAGGGCCCACACCGTCGATTACGCCAGTGTACATTGGTGAGCGATCCATGCCGCCGCGGATAATTTCGTGAGTGTCGCTATTGGTGTAAGTAATCCAACAACAGGTCTGCTGTGGGTGATCCTCAAGCTTACCAAGATAGGACATAACCGGTTCAGGTAGATCGCCCCATTGCTCCTGAAGATTACTGAAGTCAACAGATCTGGCATCGATTCTCGGTGGCGTGCCTGTTTTTAGCCGCTCTACCCGAAATGGAAGTTCTCGTAACTTTTTTGCTAGGTGTTCGGCCGGGGGATCGCCAGCGCGACCAGCGGAATGATTCTCGAGACCTATATGTACTCGGCCAGCTAAAAATGTTCCGGCGGTAACTACCACAGTTTTAGCCCTAAACGTCATACCTATCTGAGTGACTACACCAGTGACTCGGTCGCCTTCCAATACTAAATCGTCTACAGCCTGCTGAAATATACTCAGGTTGGGCTGGTTTTCTAAAATCGCTCTAATCGCAGCTTTGTATCGCACACGGTCTGCCTGAGCTCTTGTCGCTCTTACCGCAGGACCCTTCCTTGAGTTCAGCACACGGAATTGAATACCACCTAGGTCAGTGGCTGTAGCCATGGCGCCACCCAATGCATCTACCTCTTTGACCAGATGACTTTTTCCTATGCCACCTATGGCGGGGTTACAAGACATTTGCCCCAGCGTCTCGATATTGTGTGTTAGCAGTAAAGTGCGACAGCCCATGCGCGCAGATGCCAGGCACGCCTCAGTACCGGCATGGCCACCACCAATTACGATAACGTCAAAAGTATCAGGGTATTGCATAGTTTTAGATTACTAGGGATAGATCAGTCGACCATTATACGGGTGTACTGCTAAAAATTAAGCAGTTTTATTTATCCTGTTTTTGCGATGAAATAGTTCGCGGCTGAATATAGTTATATAAGTAGTATTATCTATTAAATATGTTATTTAGATGTTTATTGTTGTTATTAGTTACAGCATTTTTTGTGGGTAAGTTAGTTAAAGTTAGTTATTTCAATGGGTTAGGATTAAATTTTAACTGTATAAGCTGCTGTTTACGGTGTACCTTTGCATGTGAATATCCATGTTTGGTCCGGTATTAAATTTCATTGAATTCAAATGCCCTAGTATAACTAGGTGTATTGCATGAATAACTTCATAACTTATACAGAGGTTTTCTACAAAAAAAGTCAGCAATAAAAATAGGAACCGTTTAGTCCTTTAAAATTGGGGATAACCTGTGATTTTGCTGTGAGGTTTTTAGGCGCTAATGCAGAGGATTAGGGTTTTGCTAGATTAAATGAATTTTAATTAATAAATCGTTGATATAGCGGGGTAATTTCATTAGAATCGCCCGCCTTAAATTAGTACTGACTAAACATTTGGATTTGATGCCATGAAAAGAACATTTCAACCAAGCAACTTAAAGCGCAAGCGCACTCACGGCTTTAGATCTCGTATGGCCACTAAGGGTGGTCGCGCAGTATTAAATCGTCGTCGTGCCAAGGGCCGCAAGCGCCTGGCAGCATAAGGTTAGTGGGCCCAGTGCCCAGTTACGCCTTCAGTAAGAACCGACGCCTGCTCAAAGCCTCCGAATTTCAGGAGGTTTTTGACGGCAATCAGGTCAAAGTAGCACATCCCAACCTCCTTATCTTAGCCAAACCAAGCCAACATGCGCAGTCTAGGCTGGGGCTAGTCATAGGCAAAAAAAATATTCCAACAGCCGTTGGTCGAAATCGTGTCAAGCGTGTTGTGCGAGATACGTTCCGACAGGTTGAGTTTCCCTGCCCCATAGACATTGTATTTATAGCTCGTAAAGATGCCGACAAATTAGATCAAAAAGAGCTCAGCTTGTTGTTGGTGCAATCTTGGGGCAGACTACTGCAGCGCTGTAAGACCTTGGAAGAAAAAAATGCGTAGACTAGCTGTTGGTCTGATAAAGTTCTATCAGTACGCGATAAGCCCTATGACCGGCAAAAATTGTAGGTTTTATCCGAGCTGCTCCTGTTATGCGGAGGAGGCGTTTAACCGCTACGGTTTCTTCAAAGGGCTTTATCTTACTGGTCTAAGACTTATAAAATGCCACCCTTTTCACCCTGGTGGTTACGATCCTGTTGATAAACAGGCGGATACAGAGCAAAAAATCACCTGTAACAATAACCACATAGAGTAATAAATAGTATGGATTGGCAAAAAACACTCAATTTAGTCGCCATTGGCGTTGTTGCATGGTTGTTACTCATTCAGTGGGATCAGTTTGATGGTGCAGAGACAGCTATGCAGGCGGCTAATTCATCCGAGCAGGTTATTACTGTCAGTGGTGAACTTCCAGCCGTAGAGATAAATACCCTAGCTGATGAATTGCCCTCGGTGGCTAGCGAGATACCAGCAAGCACTGGCTCTAGTGATAAGGTTTCCGATAACCGCTTGGTTACGGTGACCACAGATGTATTTGAAGTGTCTATTGATACCCTGGGTGGGGATATAGTTCAGGTGAGACTGTTAAACCACCTCACCGCAATGCCTGAAGACGGTGGCGTTCCCTTCGAATTACTGACAAGAAGTAATTCTAATCAATATGTAGCTCAAAGTGGGCTGATTGGAAAGAATGGTACCGATACAGCCAAAGGTCGACCGCTGTTTGCTGTTGCTACCAATAGCTACCAGCTTACCAATGGTGATCAGCAGTTAAATGTTGATTTAACGCTAAACCAAGATGGCGTAAAAATCGTTAAGCGATTTCAGTTTAAACCTTCTGATTACACTATTGGGGTGCAGTATTTAATTAACAATCTTAGTTATGAGCCCTGGCAGGGTACGTTTTATGGGCAAATTAAAAGAGACTCTCATGAGCCCCTGGTTGAGTCTAGTGGTGGTATAGCTCCCTATCTTGGCGCCGCGTTGCGTGAAACAGAAAAAAATTACGCCAAGTATGATTTTTCGGATATGGCCGATGAATCTGTAAAAACTAGTATCCAAGGTGGTTGGGTGGCTATGGTCCAGCATTACTTTGTTAGTGCTTGGGTCCCACCAAGAGATGATAAAAACGCATTTAGTCTTCGCAAGCTTTCCGGACAAGATGTCTATTTGATGGGCTTTACAGGAAAGAACCTAAATATTCCCGCTGGTGGCTTTGGTGAGTACCAAGCGCAGTTTTATGTGGGTCCCAAAGATCAAAAAACATTGAGTGAGCTTGCTGAATACCTTGATCTCACTGTGGATTATGGCTTTCTTTGGATGGTAGCTAAACCCATATTCGCCGCCATGAAGTGGATATATGCGGTGGTAGGTAACTGGGGTTGGGCGATTATCCTGTTAACCTTTGTTATTAAAGTTCTACTATACCCTCTGTCTGCTACCAGCCTAAGATCCATGGCGAAGATGCGCAACTTGCAGCCTGAAATGACCAGGCTCAAAGAGCTCTATGGTGATGACCGCCAGAAGATGTCCCAAGAATTAATGGGTCTGTATAAAAAAGAAAAGGTAAATCCTGCTGGGGGCTGTTTCCCCATGCTTCTGCAGATGCCGGTCTTCCTAGCGCTTTACTGGGTGCTACTTGAGTCAGTTGAGATTCGCCATATGCCCTGGATTTTCTGGATTCAGGATCTATCCGCAAAGGACCCCTACTTTATACTGCCTCTAGTTATGGGTGCCAGTATGCTGTTGATGCAAAAAATGCAGCCAATGCCTACTGATCCAATGCAGGCTAAGGTGATGCAGTTGATGCCGATTATGTTTACCTTTTTCTTTATGATCTTCCCGGCAGGCTTGGTACTTTACTGGACGATCAACAACCTGCTATCCATGTTGCAGCAGTGGTATGTAAACAATCAATTAAAAACGGCAAAGAAGAATTGAGACAAACAACTAAAGGCCCCAAGGGGCCTTTAGTTGTCAGGCATATCTTATGGCACAGAATAATTTAGACACTAGCGGCCAGCAATCTCTACAAAATAGCACAGACAGCATAGTTGCTGTCGCCACTGCGCCTGGCCGCGGCGGTGTGGGCATAGTTCGCCTGTCTGGTGGTGATCCTCACTGTTTTATAAGAGGTTTGCTTGGTGTCGATAAACGCCTTAAACCTAGGCTTGCCACCTACAGTAATTTTATTGACGCTGATGGCGAGATCCTTGATCAGGGAGTGGCGATCTACTTTCCCGCGCCTCATTCATTTACAGGTGAGCACATTCTCGAGCTTCAAGGACACGGCGGCGCAGTGGTTTTGGATAGGTTGGTGCAGCGCTGTATAGAGTTGGGGGCAAGACCGGCTCGGCCGGGTGAGTTCAGTGAGCGCGCCTTTCTCAACGATAAAATGGACCTTGCACAGGCGGAGGCGATTGCGGATCTTATTGATGCCTCCTCCAGCCAGGCTGCCCGTTCGGCTGTACGGTCTATGCAGGGCGAGTTCTCTGTAATGATTAACCAGCTGGTAGAAAGCATGATACAGCTGCGAATCTATGTTGAGGCCGCTATTGATTTTCCCGAGGAGGAAATAGATTTTCTCGCAGACGAAAACCTACGCAAAAGGTTGCATGAGCTACAGGCCGAGCTAAAAAATATCCTCAATAAAGCACAGCAGGGCGCCTTGCTTCGCGAAGGCATGACGATGGTGCTAGCTGGAAAGCCCAATGCAGGTAAATCCAGTCTTTTGAATGCTTTGGCAGGCAATGAATCAGCAATTGTCACCGCAGTGGCTGGCACCACTAGGGACGTTTTGCGTGAAAAAATTAACCTTAACGGTCTGCCGCTTAATATTGTGGATACCGCTGGGCTGCGAGACACGGATGATGAGGTTGAACAGGAGGGTGTTCGCAGAGCCTGGGGCGAGATAGAAAAAGCAGACTTGGTGCTCTTTGTTGCGGACATTACTGAGACTGATACCCCTGAGCTATCCGAAATTTGGCCCGAATACTTTTTACGCTTCCCTGAGGCCAATCAATCGCTCGCACTAGTGTTAAACAAAATCGATCAGACTATTCAAACACCTGGCCCAGTAGCTGGAAGAGAGGCAACCTTTGCGTTATCTGCAAAAACTAAAGAGGGTTTTCCTGAGTTGGTTGCCCACCTGCAAAAAATGGCTGGCTATCAGGGGCAGTCAGAAGGCCTTTTCTCGGCCCGCCGCCGACATCTAGACGCACTTACGAAAGCCTTTAATTTGGTCAATACAGGCGTTGAGCAACTTGAAAGTTCTGGTGCCGGAGAATTGTTGGCAGAGGACCTTCGTCAAGCGCAACAACAGCTTTCTGAGATTACAGGCCAGTTCAGTTCTGACGACCTTCTTGGGCGAATATTTTCTTCCTTTTGTATTGGAAAGTGACCAATCAATTGCTGACGGTCACCTTCCTAAAGAAAAAATTTATTGAGGCTGTAAAAAAAGCCCGGCTAAGCATTTAAACACTGGTTCTACACTGTATATACACAAGTTATTCACAGATATTGGTTATATTTTAACCAGTTTATTTTTTATCTCTGTTGATAAAAAAAACATTGTTTTTATTTAACCTGTTGATAAATATAACTTTATTTTATTTTGCCGGAAATCACAGGTTTATTGTTGTGTGGATAATCCATAAAATAGGGTATAGAATCTTTTCAGCTTGATAAAAAAAATAACAAAACGAAAGACGGTTTTTCAGGTTGCAAATGATTGGTTGAGTCCACCTCTTTTGGTGATTCTGGCTTCATTTCCTCTGGCGAATCTCAAAGGTGATTAAGGGTTTAATAATGGGGATGGAAGTGCCTGAGTCGGTATGGTCTCAATGTCAGAGTCAGTTGCGTGACGAGCTGCCTGAGCAGCAATATAACACCTGGATTCGCCCGCTGACTGTGCAGCAGGCGGACGATGTGAATGGTGGTGAAGTTGCGGTGCAATTGATGGCCCCAAACCGTTTTATTGAAGATTGGGTTAAGACTAAGTTTTTTTCTCGAATCGAAGAGTTGTTCATCCAACTTGGCGGGCATCCGGTTTCTCTAGGGGTCTCTGCCAATTCATCCAGTCAGGCCCGGTTCCAGCAGGCGGCTCAGGGAGATGAGCCTGACAGTCTTGTTCCCGCCAAAGTTGACAGCCCCTCGTTTAATGATGGAGACCGGGGTTCGCGCATTATTGTAGATACACCCGCTATTATTAAGTCTGCGGCTGAAAGCAGCTTGAAAACAAACCTTAATAACAATTTCACCTTTGACAGTTTCGTTGAGGGTAAGTCTAATCAATTGGCTTTTGCTGCCGCTCAACAGGTTGCAGAGAACCCTGGCGGATCCTACAACCCCTTGTTTATCTATGGTGGCGTTGGCCTTGGTAAGACACATTTAATGCATGCGGTGGGTAATGCTCTTAAGGCTAAGAAGCCTGACGCTAAAATAGTCTATTTGCATTCCGAGCGCTTTGTGGCTGACATGGTCAAGGCGCTGCAGCTCAAGGCAATTGATGAGTTCAAGCGCTTTTATCGCTCTGTGGATGCCCTTTTAATTGATGATATTCAATTTTTTGCCGGCAAAGAGAGGTCTCAGGAGGAGTTTTTCCACACCTATAATGCGCTACTCGAGGGTGGGCAGCAGATGATCCTTACCTGTGATCGTTATCCGAAAGAAATCGATGGAGTCGAGGAGCGGCTGAAGTCTAGATTTGGTTGGGGTTTGACGGTTGCTGTCGAGCCGCCAGAGCTGGAGACAAGAGCTGCAATCCTAATGAACAAGGCAGAACAGGTCGGTATGGCTCTCTCTAAAGATGCTGCGTTCTTTATCGCTCAGCGCATACGCTCTAATGTTAGAGAGCTGGAGGGTGCCCTAAAGCGGGTCATGGCGCATGCTCAGTTTACTGGTAGGGCGATCGATATAGATTTAATTAGAGAATCCCTCAAAGACTTATTGGCACTGCAGGATAAGCTAGTTACCATAGACAATATTCAGAGAGTGGTTGCTGACTATTACAAGTTAAAAATGTCGGATCTGTTATCTAAGCGGCGCAGCAGGTCGGTAGCGCGACCCAGGCAGGTGGCTATGTCCATCGCCAAAGAGCTGACAAACCACAGTCTTCCTGAGATTGGTGAATCTTTTGGCGGGAGAGACCATACGACGGTTCTCCATGCATGCCGGAAGGTCAAGGAGTTGGAGAGCATTGATAGGGAAGTGCAGCGCGACCTAAAAAACCTATACAGAACGCTTTCTACCTGATCGCGTTTAACGAAAATAAAAGTGTTGGAGAATAAAAGTTACCATGAAATTCAGCCTTTCCCGTGAAGCTCTATTGAACCCTTTGCAGTTGGTAGTTGGCGTTGTAGAGCGCCGCCAGACCCTGCCTATCCTATCCAACGTGCTATTAAGCCTGCAGGGTGATCTGCTCTCGCTAACTGGTACAGATCTCGAAGTAGAGATTGTTGGTTCAACTCAGGTAGCATCTGCTGAGGAAGGGGGCGAGGTAACGGTTTCTGCTCGTAAGTTTTTAGATATTTGTCGCTCTCTGCCAGAGGGCGCTCAGGTTGATTTCTCCAGCAGTGATGGCAAGGCGCAGTTAAAAAGTGGTCGCAGTAAGTTTACCCTGGCTACTTTGCCTGCCAACGAATTCCCGTCTGTCGACGAGGGTGAGAGAAGCATTGAATTTGCCGTGAAGGCTAGTGTTCTCAAGGGACTTATAGAGGCCACATCCTTTGCTATGGCGCAACAGGACGTGCGGTATTACCTCAATGGAATGCTCTGGGAGCTATCGACCAACAAGCTTAGAGCGGTAGCTACAGATGGCCACCGCATGGCGCTCTGCGACGCCGTATGTGAGGTTAATGTTGAGGGTTCTATCGCAGCGATTTTGCCTCGCAAAGGAATAATGGAGCTTTCGCGACTGCTAGGTGATGAAGACGTGTCTGTGGCTATGGGCTCCAACCATATCCGTATTACAGGCACCGACTATTGCTTTACCTCGAAGCTTGTTGATGGCGCCTATCCCGATTATGACCGCGTGTTGCCAAAGGGTGGAGATAAGTTGGTAGTAGGTGATCGTGCTGAGCTCAAGCAGGCCTTTGGCCGTACCGCCATCCTCTCAAATGAAAAGTACCGCGGTGTGCGCATACTGCTTTCTGGGGGCGCCATCAAAATGGTAGCCAACAACCCTGAGCAGGAGGAGGCGGAAGAAGAGGTTACGGTTAATTATGCCGGCGATGATCTCGAGATCGGTTTTAACGTCAGCTACTTGCTGGATGTATTAAATGTTCTGAAAGGCGGTGAAGTTCGCCTGACGCTATCAGACTCTAACAGCAGTGCATTAGTTGAAGATGCGGCAGATGGCTCAGCAGTTTATGTTGTAATGCCGATGCGGCTTTAGTTTGCGAGCCGCCTAAGCTATAAGTACAGATCTATATGCACCTTTCTAGGCTGAATGTTCTTGAGGTAAGAAATCTCAAGAACATTCAGATTTCATGTCACCCCAACGCCAATATTATTTATGGTGCTAACGGCTCCGGAAAGACCAGCTTTCTTGAGGCCATCTATCTCCTTGGTCGAGGTCGCTCGTTTAAGCATAGGGATCTGCGTGTAGTCATCAATAATCAAGCGGAGGAGCTTGTAGTATCAGCGCGCCTGGAGCGCAGTAATCCGCAGGGCAGTCATCAACTCGGTATCAAGCGAACTGCTCAGGGGCGTTTCGAGGCGCGCCTCGACGGGCGATCCCTTCAATCTGCTATCCAGTTGGTGGAAGAGTTGCCGCTTCAACTGATCGATGCCCATAGTTTTACCCTTTTAGAAGGGGGTCCTCTGCAGAGACGTCAGTTTTTGGATTGGGGGGTGTTCCACGTGGAACATGGGTACACCAGTCTTTGGCGTCGCTTTCAAAAAGCATTAAAACAGCGGAATCAGCTACTCCGGCATGGTAGAATGGACGAAGATTCTCTGCGCGCTTGGACGGCAGAATTGCTTCCTTTAAGCGACCAGGTGACAGTCTTTCGCAAGCAGTATTTAAAGGAGCTTGTTGATATTGTCCAAGAGGTCGCCAATGCTTTTGATGGTTTGGGGCTTCTTGAGCTTGAGTACTACCAGGGTTGGTCTGAGGGCCGCAGTCTCGCTGAGGTTTTAGAGGCAGATCGATCCAGAGATATAGCCACAGGTACCACTAATAGGGGTGCCCATAAGGCGGATGTAAGAATAAAGGTTGATGGTGTGGCGGCGGCAGACTCTTTGTCTCGAGGCCAAACCAAGTTGCTAGTGTATGCCCTAAAGCTTGCGCAGGCGACGCACTATCGGCAAAAGGTTGGCCGGTCGTGCTTGTTTTTGTTGGATGACCTGCCGGCAGAGTTGGATTACGAGCATAGAGCGCAGGTGGTTGCTTGCTTAAATACGCTCGGTTGCCAGTACTTTATGACTGGGGTAGATCGAAAAGACTTCGAGCTGTTGGTAGAGGGAATGGCGCACCAAATGTTCCACATGGAACATGGTGTAGCTTCAGATGGTTGAATAACGGGAAAGTAAAAAGCTATGAGTGAAGAAGCGAATTATGACTCTTCGAGTATTAAAGTACTTAAAGGGCTGGATGCGGTTCGTAAGCGCCCAGGTATGTATATTGGTGATACAGATGATGGCACCGGTTTGCACCACATGGTGTTTGAGGTGGTGGATAATTCCATCGACGAGGCGCTAGCGGGACACTGCTCTGAAATCCGCATAACCATTCACCCTAATGAAGCTATCACTGTCTCCGACAATGGGCGAGGTATTCCCACTGAGATGCATGATGAGGGAGTTTCTGCTGCCGAAGTTATTATGACGGTACTGCATGCCGGCGGTAAGTTTGACGACAATAGCTATAAGGTATCGGGCGGCTTACATGGCGTGGGTGTCTCTGTGGTTAATGCTCTATCAAAGAAAATGCGCCTCACAATCCGTCGCGGCGGTAAGGTCCATGAGCAAACTTATGCTCATGGTGTGCCTCAGGGCCCGCTTGAGGTGATAGGTGACACTACAGAGACAGGCACAGAGGTTTATTTTGAGCCGTCCGAAGAAACTTTCACTAACATCCAATTTCATTTTGACCAGCTTGCTAAACGCCTTAGGGAGTTATCGTTCCTTAATTCTGGTGTCTGTGTGGTATTGCATGATGAGCGTACTGCTAAAGAAGAGACCTATGCCTACGATGGGGGGCTAAATGCATTTGTTGACTTTCTCAACACCAATAAGAGCACCATTAACAAGATCATGCATTTTACCGTTGAGCGTGAAGATGGCATCAGTGTTGAGGTTGCACTGCAGTGGAATGATGGTTTCCAGGAAAATATTCTCTGCTATACCAACAATATTCCTCAGCGCGACGGTGGTACCCACTTGGCCGGCTTCCGCTCTGCACTCACCAGAGGGCTAAATAGCTACATTGAAAAAGAGGGTATTAACGGTAAGAGTAAAGTGAACACAACGGGTGATGACGCAAGAGAAGGTCTAACCGGCATTGTTTCGGTTAAGGTACCAGATCCTAAGTTTTCGTCACAGACCAAGGATAAGCTGGTTAGCTCTGAAGTCAAAACCGCTGTAGAGCAGGAGATGGGTGATAAATTTAGCGACTACCTGATGGAATTCCCTCAGGAAGCCCGCGCTATTGTGAACAAAATGATCGACGCAGCTCGTGCTCGTGAGGCGGCTCGAAAGGCCCGTGAGATGACGCGACGCAAGGGCGCCCTAGATATCGCTGGCTTGCCAGGCAAGTTAGCGGACTGCCAAGAGAAGGATCCTGCCTTGTCTGAGCTATATTTAGTCGAGGGTGACTCAGCTGGTGGTTCTGCTAAGCAGGGCCGCGCTCGAAAAACTCAAGCGATTCTGCCCCTCAAGGGTAAGATCCTCAATGTAGAGAAAGCTCGCTTTGACAAGATGCTTTCAAGCGCGGAGGTTGGGACGCTAATAACTGCACTCGGCTGTGGGATCGGCACAGAAGAGTTTGATTTGGCTAAGCTGCGTTATCACACTGTTGTCATTATGACGGACGCTGATGTGGATGGCTCTCATATTCGCACCCTGTTGTTGACCTTTTTCTTCCGTCAGATGCGCGAGCTGGTTGAGAACGGCCATATCTATATCGCGCAGCCACCACTGTATAAGGTTAGTAAGGGTAAGTCGGAGCAGTACGTCAAAGATGACGCGGCTCTTCTGGTCTATTTAACTCAAAAGGCACTTGAAGATGCCAGCCTCTATGTTAACCCTACGGCGCCAGCGATTAAGGGCCCGGCACTTGAAAGCCTGGTGGCTCAATTTAGACATGTGGGTGATTTAATCAACCGTATGTCATTGGTGTACCCGACAGCGGTGCTTGAGGCGCTTGTTTATACTTCGGGTTTAAGTGCCGATCTTCTGCAAAAAAGCAGCGATCTTGAGGTTTGGTGTAGCGAACTCCAGGAAAAGCTGATGGAGTCGGATAGTGGAACTCACAGGTACCAGGTGACGGTAAAAGAAGATAAAGAGCGCAATGTCTTCTTACCTAATGTTGAAATTACTGCCCATGGTGTACCCCATTATCATCTCCTTGGCCGTGATTTCTTCTCCTCGAGCGAATATTCCGCAATTGTTGAATTGGGTAAGACTCTTCAGGGTTTGATTGAAGAGGGCGCCTATGTTCAGCGAGGAGAGCGTACTCAGGTGGTAACTGAGTTTAAAGAGGCACTTGACTGGCTAATGGCCGAATCTCGTCGAGGCATAAACACGCAGCGCTACAAAGGGTTAGGCGAAATGAACCCTGAGCAGCTTTGGGAAACTACCATGGATCCTGAGACCCGGCGCATGCTGATCGTTACTATCGAAGATGCTATAGCTGCAGACCAGATGTTTACTACACTGATGGGTGACCATGTAGAGCCGCGTCGAGACTTTATCGAATCCAATGCGCTGTCAGTAGTAAATCTAGATGTTTAATATCAAAAAACTATCAAATAAAATTAACCGATAGTTTTCCACATGTCTTTATCATAGGATCGCCGCTCGGGATTTTGGCGGCGATTTTCTGTCAGGGGTTCAAAACGTACCTCTTCCCTTTGGTCAACCAATAGGCGACGGTTTTTCTTGCGCTTTTCCATTGGTGCAGGGCGTTGTGGGGGGGGGTTGGAAACCATTTCTCTCCATCCTTAACTAATAGCTGGTTCAGGCTCATACTGTTCGCGATACAGCAATGAGATTAAGAAATGAATTGTATAGAGGTTGAAAGCGCGACTTTGAGAAGAAGTTGGCAGTTACAGTGCGCGTTGAATCCAATCTTTTGCCTGTTCGGTCAGCTGCCGAGGGTCGCCGCACTGGCTATCTATAGCGGGTCCGATATGCAGGTGAATGGTTCCAGGCCTCTTGATAAAACTATCTCGCGCCCAGTACTCTCCGGCATTATGAGCCACAGGAAGAATAGCCACACCAGCACTTTTGGCCAGCGCCGCCCCGCTGGTTTTAAACACCCCTAGCTGTTCGGGGCTAACTCTAGTGCCCTCCGGATAGATAACGATTCTGTTACCGCCGGCAATGCGGCGCATACCCTGTTTTAACACATACCTAATGGCTTTAGCCGGCTGTGAGCGTTTAATGGCAATAGGCTGCATCAATGCTAGGCCCCAGCCAAATAGTGGCACCCACATTAAGCCTCGCTTAAGAATTACGCTGGCTGGTTGAAAAAACCACTGCAGATAAAATGTTTCCCATGTGCTTTGATGATTACTCAAAATAACGCAGGGACCTTCGGGGATGTTTTCTCTGCCGCTAACGGTTATTCTTATATCGCAGGTTAGTGCCAGCCAAAGCATTACAAGATGGTTGCCAAAAGTGGCTATACGCTGGCGTGGGCGAAAGGGCAAAAAGAAAAGTAGGCAGGCAATAGTGCTCATTATGGCCACTATTGCCACAAAGCCACAGTAAAAGATCAGTGACCTAAATGCCCACCAAGCTCTTTTGACTAAATCCATTTAATAGCCCTATTTATTTGCAGGAGCTAGTTGAGAAATATCCGCGACATTAATAAATAAACTATGCAAACTGTGCAGGAGAGCAAGACGATTCTCGCGCAGCGCCCTGTCATCAGTCATCACCATAACATCTTCAAAGAACCTGTCGACGGCCTCTCGCAAACTGGCCAGCTGACTAAGCACCGCATTGTAGTCGCGCTGCTCTATCAATGGCGCTACTAACTGTGTTAACGCTGCGATCTGAGACGCCAGCTTATTTTCAGCATCGTCTTGCAGCAGCGAAGTATTAACTGCGGCTGGTGTCTGATCTCCCAGTTGTTTGGCAAGGATATTAGAGACCCGTTTGTTAGCTGAAGCGAGGGCTGCAGCCTCAGGCAATAGCGAGAACTGATGCACCGCCTGCACCCTGGCATTAATATCTAGAGGGTTAGAAAGGCCTAACGAAGACACGGCTAGAAATACCTCTGATTGTATTCCTTCTTCCTTAAACCAATATTTGAAGCGCTCTAAAATATAAGTGAGCACTGACTCACATATTTCGTTGCTGGATAGTTTAGCGCTGCTATTTTGACTAAATGCTTCGGCGGCTTTGGCAATAGCACTACGTAGGTCTACATCCACATTGCGTTCAATAATAATCCGCAATATACCCAGGCTAGCGCGACGCAGGGCAAAGGGGTCGCGAGACCCTGACGGCTGCTGACCTATACTAAAAATCCCAACCAGGCTGTCCAAACGATCTGCCAGCGCCAATGTTGCACCAGTGGCTGTGCTGGGGACAGAATCTCCGGAAAAACGTGGTAGGTATTGTTCGTACTGCGCCTCAGCTACTTCAGCATGCTCGCCATCGTTTAGCGCATAGTCACGGCCCATAGTTCCCTGAAGGTCGTCAAACTCTCCAACCATATCGGTAACCAAATCTGACTTACTCAGTTCTGCTGCGCGACGCGCTAGTGAAGCGTCAGCACCAGTTACCGAAGCAAGAGTTTCGGCTAAAACGGCAACTCGCTCAGTCTTCTCATAAACTGAACCAAGCTCTGCCTGAAAAACAACCTTTTTAAGTGCCTCACGGCGACTCTCAAGCGAGTTCTTTTTGTCATTTTCGTAAAAGAACGCCGCATCTGCTAGACGAGGGCGAATCACTCTTTCGTTGCCATCGATAATCTGTGCGGGATCTGTACTTTCGATATTGGCCACCGTAATAAAGGCAGCCAGCAGGTTGTTATCGCTACCTACCACATGGAAATATTTTTGGTGTTCTTTCATTGATGAAACCAGTGCCTGTGCAGGAACTGATAAAAAATGTTCATCAAAGCGACCCATTAGTGGAACGGGCCATTCATTAAGCGCGCTAACCTCGTCGAGCAGATCCTCATCTATGATAGCTTTGCCTTTAATTTTTTCTGCCAACCTTGTAACTCCGGCACGAATAATCTCCCGGCGTTTAGCAAAGTCTGCAATCACATGGGCGCTTTCAAGCTGCTGTTCATAGCTCGCTGGAGACTCGATCGAAATATCGCCCTCACTGTGGAAGCGATGGCCGCGACTTACATTGCTAGCCTGAATGCCGAGAATACGCTCCTCACAGACCTGTCCATCAAATAAAAGCACCGCCCATTGCACTGGACGAACAAATTCTTCTTTGCTGGAGCCCCAGCGCATGCGCTTGGGAATGGGTAACGCGGCGAGGCTGTTGTTAATTACCTCAGCTAACAGTTGGCGAGTCTCTGCACCAGTTTCTGTGCGGCGCACACAGAGCTTGTCCTGCTGGCCGTCGTTTTCTAAATAGCTGGCAAGATCGGCCAGCTGTATTTGATTTTTCTTGGCAAAAGCCTCCGCTGCTTTTGTCGGTTGCCCATCTGCATCGAACGCAACTTTGACTGGCGGCCCCCATACGACTATCTCGGCGTCTGGGGCCTGTGTATCTAGGCCGTTAATAACAACAGCCAATCTGCGAGGTGCAGCGTAGGAGGTCACCTCGCCAAAAGATAGCTTCTCAGCCCTGAAGCCATCAACTATTCCTGAGGTAAATGCATTTGACAGGGACAACAAAGCCTTTGGTGGTAATTCTTCGGTGCCTAGTTCAATCAGAAAATCCGCGCTCATTTTGATTCTCCTGACTGTTTGGCAATGACTTCCGCAGCAATAGCGCTGTCCGCAAGCGGAAAGCCAGCAGCCATTCGTGAGTCGAAGTAACCCTGAGCAACACCTCGAGCCAGGGTGCGAACACGCAAAATATAGCGCTGACGCTCTGTCACAGAGATCGCTTTACGCGCATCCAGAAGGTTAAAAGTATGCGAGGCTTTCATTACCATCTCATAGGCAGGCAGTGGAAGCTTCTCGTCAATTAGGCGGTTGGCATCTTTTTCATACTGATCAAAGGCGCCAAACAGGAAATCGACATCTGCATGTTCGAAATTGTATGTAGACATCTCTCGTTCGTTTTGCAAAAACACATCACCATAACTCACATCGCCGTCAGGACCCCGTGCCCAGACTAAATCGTAGATGCTATCAATTGACTGCAGGTACATAGCTATGCGCTCAAGACCATAGGTAATTTCACCGGTCACTGGATAGCACTCAAGCCCGCCCACCTGCTGAAAATAGGTAAATTGCGAGACTTCCATGCCGTTCAACCAGATTTCCCAGCCCAGGCCCCAGGCCCCGAGTGTTGGCGACTCCCAATTATCTTCCACAAAGCGCACATCATGTACCAGAGTATCTATACCTAGGTGGCGCAATGAGCCTAAATACAGCTCCTGAAAATCAGCAGGCGATGGCTTCATAACCACCTGAAATTGATAATAATGTTGCAGACGATTAGGGTTTTCTCCGTAGCGACCATCTGCAGGTCGGCGAGAAGGCTGAACATAGGCGCTATTCCAAACTTCTGGGCCTATTGAGCGCAGAAAGGTCGCTGGGTGAAAGGTGCCGGCTCCCACTTCCATATCGAGGGGCTGCATAACCACACAGCCCTTTTCAGCCCAGTACTCTTGAAGTCTTGCTATAAGTTCCTGAAAGGTATCAGGAGGAGCGCAAAGATTGCCCACGAATATCACCTACAAATATTTTATGCGAAAAACAGAACCCGCAATTATAAACCCGCATAGCCAGAAAGATAGGGAAATACTTAGCTAATGACTGTATTTAATGGCCTAGAGCCAATCAGTTATGGATATAATGCCCGCTGGATAAATAATGATGTAGCCTAGGGAGTCGTAAATGGTTCATATTAGACACGGAGAAAAAGTCCGCAAAGCAGTGTTTCCTGTTGCAGGCATGGGTACAAGATTTTTGCCAGCAACTAAAGCCAGCCCCAAAGAGATGATGCCCGTCGTCGATAAGCCGCTTATTCAATATGCGGTTGAGGAAGCAGTTGAAGCTGGTATAACAGAGATGATATTTGTCACTGGCCGCACCAAACGTAGCATTGCCGATCATTTTGATAAGGCCTATGAGTTGGAACACCAACTAGAAAAGCGCGGTAAAAAGGACCTCTTAGCCATTGCACAAAATGTTGTACCCAAGGGAGTCAGCTGTACTTATATTCGTCAGAATGAAGCGCTGGGCCTGGGGCACGCAGTGTCGACCGCTGCGCACCTGGTCGGTGATGAGCCCTTTGCGGTGATTCTCGCCGATGATCTTATCCATCACAAAAAGGGGGCCGTTAAACAGATGGTTGAGCTTTATGATTTTTACAAAAGCTCAGTGATCGCGGTGCAGCGAGTGCCAGGCCCTGATATATCGTCCTATGGTGTAGTCAGTGGTGCCAAGCAGAGTGAACGGGTTTACCTGTTAGACAAGATCGTTGAGAAGCCCGCTTTGGAAGACGCTCCTTCTGATATGGGCGTCACTGGGCGATATATTTTCACTCCCCAGATATTTAGTCATCTGGCCCGACTTAAGCCAGGAGCCGGCGGTGAGTATCAGTTGACCGATGCGATACAGACACTGCTTGCTGAAGAGCAGGTCTTGGCATATGAGTACGAGGGTGTTCGCTACGATTGCGGTAGTAAAATGGGCCTGTTAAAAGCCAATATTGAACTGGGCCTTGAGCACGGTGAGATTGGTGAAGATTTGCGTCACTATCTTAAAAACGAGTTGTTAGGGAAGCTTTGAAAAATAAAACCATACTTTTGCTTCTTAGCCTAATTGCCCGGATACCGCTGGCGGTATCTAGGCGTCTTGGTGACGCCCTAGGTGTGATGCTGCGCTGGACCAACTCGCGGCCCTATCGCGTTACCAAGATCAATTTACCACTTTGTTATCCCGATCTCAGCCCCGCACAGATAGATGATCTCTGCAAACAGAGAATGTCTCAGTTGGGTCAGGCATTCTTTGAAACCCCTAGACTTTGGCGCAAATCGTCACAGTGGCTATCCAGCAAAATTGTCGGCATTGATGGTCAGGAATTTCTGCAGACTGCATTGGATAATAAGCGTGGCACCATCCTGCTTATACCGCACCAGGGCAACTGGGAAGTGCTTGGCCTATGGATCTCCAAACAGACCATCATGACCTCACTCTACGAACCGCCTAAAATGATTGAACTGGAAAGCTGGGTTAAATCTTCAAGAGAGAGATCTGGTGCCACACTAGTACCCACGAATGTACGCGGTGTGGCCGCACTGCTTAAAGCCTTGCGTCGCGGAGAAACCACAGCAATTCTTCCCGATCAGCAGCCACCGCCTAACAGTGGCGACTTCTCACCTATCTTTGGTGTGCCAGCGCAAACCATGACCCTGGTGCATAACCTAATTCAAAAGTCTGGTGCTCAGGTAATATGCTGTGCAGCCCTGCGGGCGCCCAGAGGTTGGAAGCTGTATTTTCGACCTGCCAGCGAAGCTATATACAGTGGTGACCAGCAGACTAGTCTGGATGCACTTAATCGTGATGTTGAATCTATAGTTGCCCTGGCCCCAAGCCAATATCAGTGGGAATACAAGCGATTCCGAGCGCGCCCTGAGGGCTTCCCTGAAATTTATCCAAAGGGTAGTTGATTCTCTTGCCGTCGGTTAGATACTCCAGTGTCCGTCTTCATCAAGAGCCTGCTTGGCGCCGCATTACCCCAGGCTCTGATCTGTCAGTGCCAAAGCAGTGGCGAGGTTGGCTGTTGGACAGAGGTTCACTGACCCAACGACTTATTCATGCCAGCGAGGGTAACTTTGCTGTACAGGTATTGCGACAGAAACTTGATACCCCCAAGCTTTCTGAGCGTCGCGCCCTGGGGCTAGCGACGAGACGGGTAGCTTTGATTCGTGAAGTGATCCTGCTGGGGAATTCTGTGCCCTGGGTTTATGCTAGAAGTGTTATCCCACTGAGCACCTTGACTGGGCGCCTAAGGAGCCTGCGCCATCTTGATAACAAGCCTTTGGGGGCTTTGTTATTTGAAGACCCCACCATGCGCAGGGAGCCGGTTGAGGTGGCCTGTCATACTCATGCCAATAGGCAGCTGCCTGCTAAACTAGGCAAGCTTGATGCGCCGCTCTGGGGCAGGCGCTCGGTATTTCGCCTAGATCAAAAACCACTATTGGTCAGCGAGGTATTCCTGCCCGGTTTTAAGCCTTACAATCAAAATCTTTGTTTTGGATATCTGCCCAAACCATGAGCACAGACACAATTAAACCCGTTAATCGCTGGCTGCGACTAATGCGCCTCGACAGACCTATTGGCACTTTCCTCTTATTATGGCCCACCTATTGGGCGCTTTGGCTTGCCGCTGAGGGAGCCCCTTCTGCGGCCAACCTAGTTATTTTTACCGCTGGTGTCCTGGTAATGCGAGCCGCAGGCTGTGTGATAAATGACTACGCCGATCGCCATGTGGATGGTGCCGTCGAGCGAACTAAACTGCGCCCGTTACCCATGGGTGAAATAGAAGCCAAGCAAGCCCTCATATTGTTCTTTGTGCTTTTACTAGTCGCCTTAATTTTGGTGTTAATGACTAACACCATGACTATCTTGCTCTCTTTAGGCGGCTTAGCACTGGCAGCTACTTACCCATTTCTCAAACGCGTGACCCATTTGCCTCAGCTTGGTTTGGGTGCCGCCTGGGCCTGGGCAGTCCCTATGGCCTTTGCGGCAGAACAGGAGGCGTTGCCGCCGGCACTTTGGTTGGTGTTTGCTGCGGTGATTTTGTGGACTGTGGCGTTTGACACCTACTATGCGATGGTTGATCGCCAAGACGATTTAGCCATTGGCATTAAGTCCACAGCGATTTTATTCGGTCAGTATGATCTGAGAATTATTGCGCTGCTTCAGTTCATGGCGCTGCTGCTGTTGTTTTGGGCGGGTGCCCTGTTTGGTCGAGGATGGTTTTATAGCCTTGGGCTAGGGGCGGCGGCGCTGTACTTTATAGGTCAGCATCTACAGGCTAGAACTCGGGAGCGCGACGGTTGCTTTAAAGCCTTTCTAAATAATCATCGCGTGGGCATGGTGATATTTATTGGTTTGGCTTTAGATTACCAACTGAGGGTTGAGCACGTTTTACTGCTCAGTTTTTTGCCAGACTAGTAAGCGATTATTGGCTGGCATTGCGTGATCGTCCAATAGTATCAGGCCAGCATCTCCGGCTAGCCGATTGAGATCGTAGAAATCTCGTATACCCTGATGGGCTGCACGTTGTCGCAGCTGTTGATCAAATTGCACATTACTTTCCGGCTCAATAACACCCTGATAGGCCATAGGACCGTAGAGGCAAAAAAGCCCTGAAAAGGGAAGGTGTTGACGCAACTCGGCGAACAGGTTGACCACTGCCTCCCAAGGCATTATGTGGGCAGTATTTGCTGAATAGACACAGTCATACTGGCCTTTTGGCCAGTCCGGCCGTGTTAAGTCTAATTCAATTGGCGGCGATAGATTTTGCGCTGGATAAGCGTTTAGCCACTGATTAATCCCAATATGGTTTTCTTTTAGATCACTGGTTTGCCAACTGACATGGGGCAGATGTTTGGCAAACCAAACCGCATGCTGTCCAGTGCCGCTACCAATTTCTAGAACGGATGTTGATTTTGCAAGCAGCGGCTGCAGCAACGCTAATATTGGCCCACGATTATTTTCACAGGCCTGCGAAAATGGCATATTCATAACGCACTACTACTTACTACTGTTCGCGGGTAAAGACCCATTTGTCCCCTTCACTCATGGCTGAGTTAAAGCTGTAGCCATCAACGTCAAATCCTTTGATGTCCTCGACGTTAGTAATCCTGTTCTTGATGATGTATGAGCTCATCAGGCCGCGAGCTTTTTTGGCAAAGAAACTAATAATCTTAAATTTATCGGATTTTTTATCCATAAATACCGGCGTTACAATACGCCCTTGAATGTTTTTATGCTGTACCGATTTAAAGTACTCGTTGGACGCAAGGTTAAGCAGCACAGCATCTGAGTCTTTACTCAAAAGGCTATTGATTTGCTTGGTAATAATGTCACCCCAGAACTGATAAAGATCCGAGCCGCGCTGATTGCTAAATTTAGTTCCCATCTCCAACCGGTAGGGTTGCATAAGATCCAGTGGACGGAGGAGGCCATAGAGACCTGACAGAATGCGCAGATTATCCTGAGCCCAGTTCAATTCTGCAGCGCTCATTTGATCTGCAGCCAAGCCCTGATAGACATCCCCTTTGAATGCTAGCACCGCTGGTCTTGAATTTTCAGCAGTAAAGGGCGTAGACCACTCCTGAAAGCGCTCATAATTAAGTGCTCCGAGCTTGTCACTAAGGCCCATTAGAGCACTTACACCCTGAGGCGACAGGGATTTTAATCCAGACAGCAGCTCCTCGGAATGCTTCAAAAGCTCAGGTTGCGAAGGGGATACATTAGCGACTGGGCTGTTATAGTCGAGTTTTTTAGCGGGAGAAATAATTGTTAACATCATTTAAATTCGCCGTTTTATGGAAATCCAGTGCATTTAGTGCTGTCATTATAGCAACCTATGAAGGTCGCTGAGAATCACGGAATAATTAAATGAACCCTAGAATACTAACCTATTACGCAATAGCCATAGCCACAGTTCTGTCTCTTGTTGGCTGCTCGGTCAATCCAGTGACAGGTAAAAACGAGCTGTCTCTCATATCGCCCCAGCAAGAGATTGCCCTAGGTGAAAAAAACTATCGACCATCGCGACAGTCACAGGGCGGAGACTATTATTTGGATGCCGAGCTTCAGCGCTATGTGGCAACGGTTGGCAACAGGCTGGCGGCGGTCAGCGATATGCCAGATCTGCCTTACAGCTTTGTGGTGCTAAATAATTCCGTGCCCAATGCCTGGGCATTGCCCGGCGGGAAAATAGCGATCAATCGTGGGTTATTGACCTATTTAGCTGATGAGTCGCAGTTGGCTGCTGTGTTGGCTCATGAAATAGTCCATGCCGCAGCCCGTCACGGTGCCTCACAAATGAGCCGTGGCACTCTGGCTAGCCTTGGCCTCCTTACTGTAGGTGTCGGCACTCAGGGCAGAGAGGGTGCACAGCTTTATGGCTTAGCATCGGAGTTGGGGGCAGCTGCTTGGATGGCGAAATATGGCCGCGACGACGAGCTCGAATCTGATTATTACGGCATGCTCTACATGTCCCGCGCTGGCTATGAGCCTCAGGGGGCCGTCGAACTTCAGCGCACCTTTGTCAAACTTAGCGAGGGTAAACAGGGTGGCTTTGTTGCAGGATTATTTGCCAGCCATCCCCCCTCTATCCAGCGCGTAGAGGCCAACCAGGCGCGAGCTGCACCCCTGCCAAGTGGCCAGCGTTATGCAGAGCGATATCAAGCCGCTATCGCTCAGCTTAAAACAGATGCGCCGGCCTACCAAGCTGCGCAAGAAGCCGCCACCGCGCTGAAAAATAAGCAGCCAAAACAGGCAATAGCTCTGCTCGATAAAGCCATTGCCGTGCAATCAGATGAGGGCTATTTTTGGGAGCTACGCGGGCTCAGCTGGAAGATGCAAAACAATTTCACTAATGCTGAAAAGGCCTTCACCACAGCCATTGGCAAGAATTCCGAATACTTCAGTCCCTATTTAGCGCGTGGCGTACTGCGCCATGAGATGGGACAGAAAAGTCAGGGGTTGGCTGATATCAGGCGCAGTCACGAACTATTACCTACTCCAATGGCCAGTTATTATTTGGGTAATGCAGCGTTGGATGACCAGCAATATGCTCAGGCCACAAGTTATTTCAAGAAGGCGGCTATGGCTGGCGGTGATTTGGCAAGGCAGGCGCAGAAAGGATTGGCATCAGCTCAACTGCAGTTACAGCCGGAATTGTTTCTAACCGCCGAAATCAGCCTGTCCGATCAGGGCTATCTGCTGATAACCACGTTCAATAATAGTCCAGTTAGCATGGTCAACATACGACTGCGGCTCACTGCGGGGGAGCAGTCAAGATGGTTCAATTTAGAGTCGGTTCTGCCCGCTGGTCGATCAGTCACCATAAATACCGGCGTTGGCCCCATCGTAAGTTCGGCGACTCAATATAGAGTTAATGTGAGGTCGGCAACTGTATTGAACTAATGCTTTATTATTGCGGGCAATCCGCATAGTTTGTATTTAGGCACTGCTCGATCATTGCCTCGACATCATTGAGCTGGGCATCGGTCATCAGCTGTGCGGACATTGAGCTGATGGCTGCTGCTCCAGATTTACCATTGCGGCCTGCAATGCTCGACCAAACCATTGCAGTGCTGGGCTCTGACTCCCCACCATCACCAGATTGCAGCATATAGGCATACATAAACTGGGCATTGGCATAGCCCAATAGGGCAGATTTTAAGAACCAGACTCGCGCGGCACCCTGGTTTATCTCTCGCCCCATACCCCTATATTCGCTAAGGCCTAGCATGTACTGTGCCTCGGGTAAGCCCTGCGAAGCGGCTAGTTCAAACCAGGCATAGGCCTCCGCGTGGTCTTTAACCACACCGGTACCATTGAAATAAAGCATGCCAACATTGTGCTGCGCTTTGGCCAAACCCTGAGTTCCTGCTTTAACGTACCAGGCTAGAGCCTCTGTATAACTTTGAGATACACCAAGGCCTTTTTCATGCAGATGACCAAGGTTGTTTTGCGCCTTGGCCATGCCAGATTCAGCTAAGGGTAATAGGGTGCGTAAAGCGGTCTCGTAATGCCCTCGCTGAACAGCTTGCATGCCGGCGTCAAAGTCATTCGCCAGGACAATGGTAGATAACAAGCAGCAGCAGAGGACGCTGTTTTGCAGTAGCTTTTTCACAGGCTACTCCTTATTTTTATTATAAAAATTGTATTACTCGGGCCTGCGAGCTTTCCGCTGCACAGCAATTATTGCTTGAAATAATGCCCCCTCCGTCAATCTGCCGCAGAGTCTGCCGGTGGCTCTATCCACTACAGGAAGACTTTCCCCCGAAAACTGACTGACTTTATGCATGGCATAATCGAGTGATTGGTCAGTATAGAGCCTAGCAGGGGCCACATCCATAGTGCTAGATACTGGATCTGCCGAGGCTTTAATTGCGTCATAGATACTAAGCTTGCCCCTCAGTTGGCCTTCAGCAACTACATAGGCTTCTGTGTGTCCGCAGGCCAGGAGAGACTGGTAGACCTGGTCACCGCTTGTATCTGGGCTTGCTTGAACAATGTCAGCACTGGCAATGTCTCCAACTCGCTCTTGGCTCAGCGCAAGCGCATCTCGCCCTCTGCCTATATCAATACCTCTATCCAGTAACTGCCGATCGTAAAAAGAGAGCGCAAACAGCCGGTTGGTCACAAGGCTACAAAGGGTTACCGCTATCATGGCAGTCACTGCATATTCATAGGAATGGGTCAGCTCTAGCACAATCATTACAGCCGTTAGTGGCGCACCAATCACTGCGGAGCTCACTGCAGCCATAGCAGCTAAGGTGACTACGGTAGCCACATCAGTAAAACCAAGTGCAGTAAGCAGTTGGCCTGCCAGCGCGCCAGAGGCAACACCTATGAACAGTGCCGGCGAAAATACGCCGCCAAATAGGCCGCTGCTAAGACAGATTGCGGTCACTAGAATTTTGGCTACCAGTACAGTGGTGAGCAAGGTTAGCCCGTAATCTCCGGCAAGCATCTGATTCATACTTGAGATGCCTAGCCCTAGTATCTGAGGCACCCAGATTCCTACTACGCCGCAAACGGTAGCGCCAGCAAACAACAGAACTGTGGGTGATATTTTAGTGCGCGCTGCCCAGTTGCTCGACGACCTGAGTGTCATCATAAAGGCAATGGCGACCATCGAAAAAACAGGTGCTAATACCATCAGAAAGGGTACTACCTCAGACAGGCCGGGTACTGCTGTCCCAATTTCAAACGCGGTGGCATTTGGGAACCAGAGATTACTGAGGGTGCTGGCAGAGATGGAGGCCACAGTAATTGGCGCAATAGCACTGACAGAGAAGCGCCGCAAGATAGCCTCATGGGCAAAGATAACTCCAGCGATAGGAGCGTTGAATCCGGCGGAAATAGCCGCTGCGACACCGCAGCCAAGATAGATTTCATAGCTAAGTCGACTAGAAATGAAACGTTTAAGCCAGACGCCCATGGTGGCGCCAAAGTGCACGATTGGGCCATATTGGCCAACGGAAGCGCCACCGCCTGCAGAGGCAAAGGCCGCCAACGTTGAGGCAAAACCCTGCTTGATGTCTAGGGGATGGTTAGGCTGATGGGCGGCGTAAATTGCGTCCGCCGGCCCTGTCCAAGAGGTGACTTTTAGGCCTTTTTTTATCAGTAGCACCACAGCGGCGGCTGCCCACAGAAACAGCAAGCTGGACAGAGAAATAGACTGATCACCATACTTCAGATTGAGCAGAGTGCCCGTTTCTCGCTGCTTGCCGAGATACTCGGCGCCGATGATAAAATAGTTGGAGACAACAGCCAGCGTTGCACCAATCAATCCTCCAATGCAGAGTATGATCGTGACCTCTAAAAGAGCTCCGCGGACTTTGCGCATAACTTGCCTCGTTGAACTTAAAAATTATCGACGCTTTTTATTCCCGGAATTTTAGATCGAGATTTTAGCCTCATTATTTCAGCGCTATTATAGGTGCAGGGCGTGGCCAGCAGAATCTCAATTTACCGGCACATTTTAAATTAGCCTGCTATCCCAGCATAAAAGCGACAGCCTTTGATGTATAGCGACGCCATTCTCGTTGATGTTGGCCGGATTAAACTTCGTCTTTAGGCTTGGTGGCTATGAGCCCAGCGGCGGGAAGGGTATACTAAATAAAAGTTTTAATCTGTACCCAGAAAAACTACAGGTAAGCAACATCCTTTATGCAGAAACTAACTCTATGCAGATGCTAAGCAGCAGTATTCACTTAATTGACCGATTTACAGAGTATACCGGGCGACTTATTTCCTGGTTGACAATATTCATGGTAGCTCTTGTGGTTGTTGTGGTGGTGATGCGTTATTTCTTGGAGTCTGGTTCTATTGCGCTGCAAGAAATGGTTACTTACGTGCATGCTTTAGTTTTTTTGCTGGGCATTGCATTTACCTTGAAGCGTGGCGGCCATGTGCGGGTAGACATTTTCTATCGAAACTTTTCTGCGCGACGCAAGGCGATAGTTGATCTTCTAGGGGGGATACTGTTTTTGATTCCGGTGGCGCTGCTGATTTTTTTGATGAGTTGGGACTATGTTGCTGCCAGTTGGTCGATACTGGAGACCTCCTCTGAAAACAACGGGCTGCCCTTTGTGTATTTACTAAAAACTCTGATGTTGGCAATGCCACTGACCTTGCTGCTGCAAGGTATCGCTGAAGTATTAAAAAGTGCACTGACCCTTTCTGGGCACAACCATACCCCGGACACCGATAGTATTGAGCCGCACCTCTAATGGCTGAATTTATTCCTTTTTTGATGTTTTTCACCGTTTGCTTAGTGCTTATGGCAGGCTATCCGGTAGCTTTTTCATTGGCTGGTACTGCGTTACTGTTCGCCCTAGTGGGAGCGGCAACCGGCTACTTTGATATGGCCTTTTTGCAGGCATTGCCGAACCGACTATTTGGCACCATAGAGAACACCACATTAATTGCAGTGCCGCTGTTTATTTTGATGGGGGTGATGCTAGAGAAGTCGCGCCTGTCTGAAGATCTTTTAGAAAGTATGGCTGACTTGCTAGGCGGTTTGCGCAGTGGACTGGCGATCTCGGTTGTCTTAGTTGGAGCTTTGCTGGCTGCAAGTACGGGTATTGTGGGCGCCACCGTGGTTACTATGGGCCTGATGTCACTGCCAACCATGCTCAAACGAGGATATTCATCGGCTCAGGCCACAGGGGTGATAGCAGCGACAGGAACGTTGGGGCAGATAATTCCACCCTCAATCGCCCTGGTGTTACTGGGAGACACTCTGTCTAGCGCCTATCAACAGGCACAGCTAAACAAGGGTATTTTTACGCCCAAAACTGTATCCATTGGCGATTTATTTGTCGGTGCCATCATCCCCGGGTTGATTTTGGTGTTGATGTACCTAATGTATGTGATCGTTTTTATTCGGCCCGCTAACCAGAGTAAGCCCGACATTGGACCTGTTAGCAAAACCCTGTCGAGAGCTATGCGCAACCTGTTGCCGCCGGTGTTTTTAATTGTCACAGTATTGGGCTCGATTTTAACCGGCGCAGCTACGCCAACGGAGGCTGCAGGTGTCGGAGCTTTTGGAGCCACATTGCTGGCGGCATTCAAGGGTCAGCTTACTGTTTCGAGGCTGCGTGAGGTAGCCCAAAATACCACTGAGGTTACCTCAATGGTGTTCTTAATTCTTATAGGGGCAGCGATATTTTCGCTAGTGTTTAGAGGTTTTGGCGGCGAAGAGGTGGTTGAGCAGTTTTTCAATAACCTGCCGGGAGGAATTGTCGCGGCAACGCTGCTGGTGATGCTGGTTATTTTCCTGCTGGGCTTTATCCTCGACTTTATAGAGATCACTTTTGTGGTGGTGCCCATTGTTGGGCCAGTGCTTTTGGCTATGGGGCTAGACCCTGTTTGGTTAGGCGTGATGATCGCCATTAATCTGCAGACTTCATTTTTAACACCGCCATTTGGTTTTGCTCTATTCTATTTGCGTGGTGTTGCTCCAGACTCGGTAGAGACCTCAGCCATGTATCGCGGTGTAATGCCCTTTATTATGATGCAGCTAATGCTACTTCTGATGCTCTCCATTTGGCCTCAGCTAGCCACCTGGCTACCTGGATTAATTTATAACTAGCTCCAAAACAACTAAAGGATGAGAAACCCTGCCAATGCAAAACATTAATGAGCCGCCGACACCTGCAGGAAAACTTATTTCGCAGACCATTGCCATGCCCAGAGAAACCAATGCAAATGGCGATATTTTTGGCGGTTGGCTGTTGAGTCAGATGGATCTGGCCGGTGCAATCTTGGCTGGGCGCATCGCCAAGGGCCGAGTTGCCACGGTGGCTATTAGTAGCATGTCTTTTCTTAATCCTGTACCCGTTGGCGCAGTTGTCGGCTGCTATGCCAACACCACGGCAGTGGGCACTAGCTCAATTAAGATTACCATTGAAGTGTGGATTAGCGATGATTACAAGTCCGAACCCTGCAAGGTGACCGAGGGCGAATTTGTGTTTGTTGCCATTGATGACCAGGGTAAGACTCGAACTATTCCCAGCAGCTAAGCTGAACTATCCATGCTCAAAGCGGTAAATATTTCTGTTCGCAGGGACTCTATTTCATTGGCTAGGTGATGATTCGCGCTGTCTACAATATGTAGACTCATATTGGGCAGTAAGGACTCAAAGATCGATAGATTATAAGCCCAGTCAAGAGTCTTATCCCCGCTACCCTGAATAATATTTACTCCAAAATCACTGCCTTTACTGTGCTTGCACTGTCGAACCCATTTATCTAGAGCACCCACCCATTCTATCGGCAGTACTTGCGGTTGGAGCGGGTCTCGGTCGCGTAAAAAATCGAGAAATTCTTGATCAAATGAGCTGGGGCGAAACACCCGCTTTAGTGTCTTGCGAAAGGGCCTTGTGAGCATAAATAGCCAGCGGTTGATGCCCCAGTTTTTTGGTTGTAGCAGCGGTGCAAGCAGGTTGAGACTTTTAAATGGGTATGAATCTTGGCTGCTTTGCTCAAATAGATGCTTGAGCAATATGGCTCCGCCCATACTCTGACCGATTGCGTGCAGGGAGCCGCCGAACTGGGTTTGACTAATATCAATAATGCGCTTTAGCACACCCACATACTCTGCGTAGTCTAGAATAAAACCAGGTTTACCACTTGATAGCCCGTGACCCGGAAGATCAAAACAAATGACTCTTAGTTGTAGGCTCAGCAAGTGCTGGATCAAATGGTTATACAGCCCAGTGTGATCTGTGTAGCCGTGAACAACGATGACGGAGCCAAGGCAGTTTTCTGGTTCCCAGGCCATGGTGACAATCTGCTGCCGTTCAATGCTTATTGTCCCTGCATAGAGGTTTAGACAGTTATGGGGAATAGGGAGCTGATAGAAGTTGAGGTACTGTCGTAGTTCTGGGCTAGCGCCCTGAACCATTGGTATTTCTTCAGCGCCACAGCGGGGCTTATGCTCGCGTAACTTGGCGATCACAGATTGGTCCAATGTTGCCTTTAGATCACGCATTCACTATTCCAAAATATATTATGGGTGGAGTCTGGCTCAGTGCTTTTGCCACCTCCCCAGTATCTTGTCAGATTGGTAATGAATTACAAGAATAAAGCGCTTGTCGATAAATTAGTCAAACAGCACAGCTCAACCTCTTCTGGCAATTTGGCCGCTGGGAGCTGGCGCTGTCTTCGCTGCACGTTTCCAATTTAACCGAGTATTTTATTGCTGAAGATCGTACGAGAGACTCAGGTGCTTGGTCGCGGGAGGATATGCAGCTCAGCTACTATTTCAACTCTGGGGAATCCCTGGTAACACTGGGTATTGAGAATGTGTTTGCGCAGATGCCGCCGTTTTTAGGAACAGCATTCAACGATAATTTCGATGTTAGAACCCACGACTCAACTGGCAGATTTATTTATGCCAGATTAAGTCACAGGTTGTAATAATTGTCTAGAAAGAGGCATTGGCGAGAACCAATGCCCTGACTTATTCGTCGGTAGATAGCGAGATGTCGTACACGCCAGCTTCACGAGCTTGGTCGGATATCTGCACAAACAACTCGGTTTTAGCCTTGGGGTGAGAGCTGATTACAACCTTGGCTTCAGGCTTCTCAGCATGCATTCTCTCAACGTTGGCTCGCACTGCTCGAACGTCGATACGACGGCCTTCAAGCGTCAGTTCGTTGCTCTCGGAGATGCGGAACACGATATTGGTATTTTCTGAATCTGGTGGTGGCTGATCAGAGGTTGGCGGACGGTTTACGCCGAGACCTGATTCATTAACAAACGAAGCGGTCACAATAAAGAAGATCAGCATGATGAAAACGACGTCCAGCATGGGCGTCATATCAATCTGCGATTCCTCTTCTTCTTTACGTCTTTTGCCTAGCGCCATTTTGCAATGTACCTTTTTTGGAACTACTAAATTCAGGGAACCGGCATTCTACTGATTTTTATAGAAAAAGCCAGTTACTCTATATCCATGGCGAGCGACCCGACTGTGATATTCTGCCGTCTCTGAAAGCAGTGTGCCAGAAATGATTCTAACTTAGTTAAAAAATGTCGGAATTAGGACGAATTATGCCGGAATTACCCGAAGTCGAGACTACCCTAAGGGGTATAGAGCCCTGGCTTACTCAACAAACCATCGATAAATTGACTATCAGGCAAGCGTCGTTGCGCTGGCCGGTCACCAGTGGATTATCCAATCTCGTCGAGGGCCAGACTATTCTCGCCGTTCGACGGCGCGCAAAATATCTAATTATCCAACTAGAGCATGGGTCCATGCTCGTCCATCTGGGTATGAGCGGCAGCCTGCGCGTGGTTGAGCCTGAAACTGAGTTGCGTAAGCATGACCATATTGAGATGCGTATGCGTAACGGTGCAGTGCTGCGCTACCACGATCCTCGGAGGTTTGGTTGCTGGCTATGGTCAGAAGGAGAGCACAGACAGCTATCAGGCTTGGGGCCAGAACCCCTATCCACAGGGTTTGATGCCGAACGCCTGTACCAGCTGTCGCGCAAGCGGAAAGTCGCAGTAAAGCCCTTTATTATGGATAACAATACTGTAGTGGGTGTGGGGAATATTTATGCTTCTGAGGCGCTATTTCGCAGTGGCATTCGACCCGGCCGCAGTGCGGGCAATATTTCCCTAAAGCGCTATCAGGTGCTTACAGACCATATAAAAACGGTTTTGCAGGCTGCCATAGTTCAGGGTGGTACCACCCTAAGAGACTTCGTTAATGGCAATGGTGAACCTGGTTATTTTCAGCAGACACTCGCTGTCTATGGACGAGCTGACCAGCCCTGTGTCAGTTGTGGCACGCTATTGAAAGAGCTAAGGCTAGGGCAGCGCAGTTCAGTTTTTTGTCCGCGCTGCCAGAGATAGAGGCGTCTATTATTGGCTAAACTTCTGGCTCAATGCATCTACCACATTGGCCGGTACAAATTTTGAAACATCGCCATCCAGTGAAGATATCTCACGCACTAGAGAAGATGAAATATAGGAAAAGCGTTCTGCTGGCGTGAGAAAGATACTTTCTAGGTCAGGAGAAAGCGCGCGGTTCATATTGGCCAGCTGGAATTCATACTCAAAATCTGAGACCGCCCTCAGGCCGCGAAGAATTGCATCAGCTTTGCAGTCGTTAACAAAATTAACCAGCAGATAATCAAAGCCACGAATCTCAATATTGGGGACATGAGACAGCGCATCAGAGGCTAATTGGATGCGTTCCTCAATGCTAAACAGCGGGCTTTTACGCTGGCTGCTAGCGATGCCAATAACCACTTTGTCAAAAAGCTTGGCGGCTCGTTCAACAAGGTCGATATGCCCATTGGTAATAGGATCAAAGGTACCAGGATAGACAATGGTCTTCATACTTGGTGTCCCAATAAAAGTGGAAGGGCAGCATAGTACTTAAATTAAGCCATGGGCTCAATGCAAGAATAAAGGCTGTATTTGACTTCACCTGCACGTTTTTCATGCAATAGCTGCCAGTTGGCGGGAGCGACAAATACGCAATCTGAGGTGGGTAATTCACAGTAGATAAGTGCGTTAGGCGCCAGCCAGCGGTTGTTGTTGAGGGCAGCGCAAACTGATCCCTGTAATTGAGATTCAAAAGGCGGGTCTATAAAGACGATGTGATAGGGCTGCTGCGGGACGCTCTGTTGCAAATAATGTCTAGCATCGGCCATAACGATGCTTATATTGTTCGCCTGCAAAAGTTCTTGATTTTCCCTCATCTGCTTCGTTGCCCTGCCGTCTAGCTCTACAGCTGTGCAGCTGGCAGCGCCCCGCGAAAGCGCTTCGAAACACAGGGCTCCAGAGCCCGCAAAAAGATCCAGACAGCGGGCTCCAGGAATGTCAGCAGCCAGCCAGTTGAACAGAGTTTCGCGAATTCGGTCGCCGGTTGGCCGCAATCCCGGAGCAGAGGTAAAAGAGATCTGCCTGCTGCGCCACTGACCACCGATTATTCTCAGCTTTTGTGGCCGTTGCTGCTGGGTTTTAAGACGGGGCAAGAGAGGGCTCCTGAGAGTTGAGTTTTGGATACTTCTTATAGCCTAGATGGTAGGATACACTAGATTTTATTAACCGGAACATTAAGAACTCTCGATGGATTCACCTTCAGACAAAAGCGCCCCAGTGGAAGAAAAAAAACGATCATTTTTAGATCGCTTTAGGCTTGGCTCATCCGCGGTCGACAGCCCAGATCAGAGTGCTCCAGCTGAACCTGTCGCGGTCGAAAATCAGAAAAAACCAAGCTTTAGCCAGCGAATGCGGCAAGCACTGTCGCGCACAGGAGAGGGAATCGGTAGTCTGTTTCTCGGTGGCAAAGCGATAGATGACGAATTGTTAGAGGAGCTTGAAACACTGTTATTGATGGCAGATGTTGGCATTGACGCCACCGCAGGTATTCTTGCTGAGATAACCGATCAGCTCAATAGAAAAGAACTTAAAGACACTGCGGCACTGAGGAGTGCACTGGCAGAAATACTGCTTAAAAAACTTGAGCCCTCCGAAGAGCCACTTGATCTAAACGGCTCGCAGCAACCCTACGTCATCTTAGTGGTTGGTGTTAATGGTGTGGGCAAAACCACCACCATTGGCAAAATTGCCACGCGGCTTCAGCAACAGGGCAAGTCTGTAATGCTGGCTGCCGGTGATACGTTTCGGGCGGCTGCGGTTGAGCAATTACAGGTGTGGGGCGAGCGCAATAATGTGCCGGTGATTGCTCAACACACAGGCGCTGATAGTGCTTCGGTAATTTTTGATGCGGTTCAGGCCGCTAAATCTCGGGGCATCGACGTAATTATCGCTGACACAGCTGGTCGCTTGCACAACAAAAGTAATCTTATGGAAGAGCTAAAAAAGGTTAAGCGCGTAGCCGGCAAGCTCGATGAAACGGCGCCCCATGAGGTGCTGTTAGTGTTGGATGCTGGCACTGGACAAAATGCGATCTCCCAGATGGCCGAGTTTGATCAGGTGGTTGGGGTTACAGGCATTGCTCTTACCAAGCTAGATGGCACTGCCAAAGGCGGGGTAATTTTTGCGCTAGCGGATAAGTTCTCTGTACCAGTTCGTTATATAGGTGTTGGGGAAGGACAGGAGGATTTACAGCCTTTTGTCGCTCGCCATTTTGTAGAGGCTCTTTTAGGCTCTGGGGGCAGTGAGCAGCAGCTATGATTCGTTTTGATAACATCAGCAAGCGCTACCCTGGCGGTTTTGAAGCTTTAAATAACATTAGCTTTGAAATGGACGCTGGTGAGATGGCTTTTTTGACGGGCCATTCTGGCGCGGGGAAAAGTACGCTGTTGAAATTATTGATGCTAATGGAGCGCCCAAGCTCAGGCAATTTGCTGATCAATGGCCAGAATATCAATCGTCTGTCTAGTGCACAGATTCCTATATACCGCCGTCAGGTAGGAGTGGTTTTTCAAAATCATCAGCTGTTGCTGGAGCGTACCGTTTTCGATAACGTCGCTCTGCCGTTGCAGGTCTCTGGTTATCCTCGAAGTGAAATTGGACGACGGGTTCGAGCAGCTCTGGACGGCGTTGGCTTGTTGGACAAAGAACAGCAAAAACCGTTGGCCCTATCCGGGGGTGAGCAGCAGCGGGTTGGCATTGCGCGGGCCGTGGTGCACAAGCCGCGCATTCTTCTGGCGGACGAACCCACCGGCAATTTAGACCCCCAGCTATCCAGTGAAATTATGGCGCTTTTCAGTCGGTTTCAAAATGTTGGTGTGACTGTTTTAATTGCTACCCACGATATTAATTTAATCAATCAGATGCAGTTGCGAATCATGCGGCTTAACGAGGGTCAGCTAATGGATGATGGAGCAGACCATGGCGGCTAACAACAGGCCTGGCCGCGATAGTCTGCCGCGCGGCGCCAGCGGCCAAAATATAAAGTTGACCGATCGCTGGCAGGGGTACCAGGCCCATCATCGGGCCACCCTGCGGCTTAGCTTGTCGACTATGCTGAGCGAGCCTCTGCAAACAATAATGACTGTTATGGTGATTGCTATTGCGTTGGCCCTGCCTACGGCTCTCTATGTTGCAGTAGAGAACGTTCGACAGCTTGGTGGCAGCTTTGAATCCTCGGCTCAGATAACTGTATTTGTTAAAAAGTCGGCCAAACCAGAGGCGATAGATAGCCTTAGTGATAATCTTCAGTCCCTTCCTGGGGTCATTTCGATAGACTATATTTCAGCGGAACAGGCCCTTTTGGAGTTTAAAGCTCTCTCCGGTTTTGGTACTGCGCTGCGTCACCTCGATGGCAACCCGCTGCCACCAGTGTTTCTTGTTCAGCCGATTACTTCAGACTCTATTAATCTTAGTAAGCTTAATCGGCTACTGGCAAAAATTCAGGACCTACCGGCTGTTGATGATGTGCAGATTGATATGGCCTGGCTTCAGCGACTGTATAGTTTGACTGAGATTGGCCGCAAAATAGTCGTTGCGCTTGGCGCCACACTGGCTCTGGGGGTATTGCTGGTGATTGGCAATGCGATTCGCCTGGCGATTCAGAGTCGTCGCGATGAAATCGTTGTAGTCAAACTTGTGGGTGGCACAAATGCCTACGTGCGGCGGCCCTTTCTCTATACAGGGCTGCTACTGGGCTTGTTTGGATCAATACTGGCGCTGATTATGCTCTACGTTTGTCTGCTTTGGATTAGTGGCTCAGTGGTTGGCCTTGCCGATCTCTACCAGAGCCAATATCGATTGCAGGGCCTTGGTGTATTGGGTTCTGCGACCCTTGTCAGCCTGGGTGGCGGTCTAGGTGTAACCGGCGCCTGGATAGCGGTTAGTAAACATCTGCGAGATATTGAGCCAAAATAGCCCGTCAGCGCGTAAAATGTCCCGTGAATCCCCAGTTAGATTGAACCTTTGGGGGCTAGGAACCACTAATATTTTAGTGCTAGAATTGTCGACCAGCTACGCAACGAGTGAAATATGAGTAAAGCTCTTCAAACTATGGATTGGATGGCCCCAGGCGCTAACCTGAATGCATACATTCAGGGCACTGCGACCGTGCCTATTCTTTCAGTTGAGGAAGAGAAGTCTCTGGGTGAGGCCCTCTACTACGAAGAAGATCTAGATGCGGCTCGACGTATGGTTATGTCTCATCTGCGCTTTGTTGTGCATATTGCTCGATCTTACAATGGTTATGGCTTGCCCTTGGCAGACCTTATTCAAGAGGGGAATGTTGGCCTGATGAAGGCCGTACGACGTTTCAACCCTGAAAAAGGTGTCCGTCTGGTATCCTTTGCTGTGCACTGGATCAAAGCCGAGATACATGAGTTTATTCTCCGCAACTGGCGCATCGTTAAAATCGCCACCACCAAGTCGCAGCGCAAGCTGTTCTTCAACCTACGCAGCGCTAAAAAGCAGTTGCAGTGGTTAAGCGCCGAGGAAGCAAAGGCCGTGGCAGAAGATTTAGGTGTCGAAGTTAAAGATGTTATGGAGATGGAAATGCGCCTCAGTGCTCGTGATGCGGCCTTTGACGCGCCATCCGACGATGACGACGATAACGCAAGTTACGCTCCAGTTTATTTTCTGGAAGACAAAGCCGCTGACCCTGCACAGCAGATAGAGAGCGAAGATTACGAAGACGATAATAATCTGCGCCTCAGTCAAGCGGTAAAAAGTCTAGACCAGCGCAGCCAGGATATTTTGCAACGCCGCTGGTTGGACGACAAAAAAGCTACCCTGCACCAGTTGGCAGACGAGTATGGTGTTTCTGCTGAGCGCATTCGCCAGCTAGAAAAAAACGCTATGAAGAAAGTTCGCACCGCAATGGAAGTATGACCTAACAAGAGATTTCTGTAAGCCGCACTGGAGAATTCCACTGCGGCTTTTTTATGGCTATGAATAAGCGTCTTTGGATTCAGATTATTGCTCTAAGTGCTGCGCTCTGCGTGGCTCTGGGAGCCTTTGCGGCCCACGGTTTGGAGAGTACTCTCTCAGCAAAGCATATGGCGACCTTTCGCACGGCCGTGCTATACCAGTTTTTGCATACCCTGGCATTGCTGGGTATTGTCAGCTTGCCTAACGACCTGTTAAAGATACGGCGACAGGCCTTGGCGGCAAAAAGTCTTTTGCTTGGCATAGTCCTGTTTTCTGGATCTCTTTATGCTCTAGTTTTTACAGGTATCAGTGCTATTGGCATGATTACACCACTGGGCGGGCTGGCCTTTATTACTGGCTGGCTGCTACTTTTCACCGCAACGACAAGATCAACTTAGATGGATATAAGACCAGAGTATCGAAAAAAATCAATTCGCAGTTATGTTGTGCGGGCTGGTCGTATGACTGAAGCTCAGCGCAAAGCCTATGATACTGGGTGGGGAGACTATGGACTAAAACTAGCGGATGGCCTGATTGATACAGACAGCGTCTTCGGCCGATCTGGCACCAAGGTGCTTGAAATTGGCTTTGGCATGGGAGACTCCCTCCTACAGATGGCAGCTTCGGCACCGGATACAGATTTTATTGGCATTGAGGTGCATCCACCGGGCGTGGGCACAGTAATTAATGGCGCTATAGCTCAGGAGATCAAAAATCTGCGAGTTTATCTGGCTGATGCCAACGATGTTTTAGAGGAGTGCTTTGCGCCCCAGAGTATCGATCGTTTGCAACTATATTTTCCAGATCCCTGGCATAAGAAAAAGCATAATAAGCGACGCATAGTGCAGCCACAGTTTGTCCAGCTAGTGCGCGATAGACTGCGCCCCGGCGGAGTACTGCACATGGCCACCGATTGGCGGCACTATGCAGAGCAGATGCTCGAGACTTTGGATGAAGCCGAGGGTTTTGAAAATACTGCAGGACTAGGCCAGTACTCAGCGCGGCCAGACTATCGTCCCTTAACAAAATTTGAAAAGCGCGGTGAGCGTCTAGGCCATGGTGTCTGGGACCTTATCTACAGAAAAATTGATTAACCTGACGCATTAAAATGGCCTAAACTAGCCAGGGTAACTAAAATTTAAAACAGTTAAAAACAGGACAAACCATGAACCGACTTAAACTTCTTTCATTGACTGCACTACTTGCGTTGGCTGGCTGTGACACTATGAATAACCAGCCTCAGGAGGCAGAATTGCAAACTCAAGATCAAAAAATTAGTTACCTGCTTGGAATGGATAACGGCAAAAATATCCAGACTATCGGGATTGAAATTGATACCCAAGCATTCCAGCAGGGATTTAGCGACGGTCTATCCAATGCAGAGCCGCAGCTTACTGAAGAAGATATAGCCGCAACTATTCAGGCCTTTGAGGTGATGATGACTGCTAAGCGCGACGAGATGCAGCAGGCAGAGCAGCAGGCCACGCAGATGCAAGCCGAAGCTAATTTGCAAGAGGGCAGCGCATTTTTAGCAGAAAATGGTGCAAAAGAGGGTGTTACAACTACTGACACTGGATTGCAGTACAAAGTTCTCGTGGCTGGGACTGGGGACAAGCCCGGCATAGATAGCATGGTCGAGGTTCATTACTCGGGTCGACTGCTTGATGGCACTGAGTTTGATAGCTCAGTCAAGCGTGGTGTTCCAGCTCAATTTGGTGTGACCCAGGTCATCGCTGGTTGGACTGAAGCCCTTCAGCTGATGTCAGAGGGTGCGAAGTGGGAGCTATATATTCCTGCCGATCTGGCCTACGGCCCCGGTGGCACCGGTCCAATCGGACCAAATGCGACCTTGATTTTCGAAGTTGAATTGCTTCAGGCCAATATCGCCTCAGAATAGAACTTCGATTGACATTCATAATGTATTAGGCAAAGAAAGCCCCGACTAGTCGGGGCTTTTTGTTAACTCCCGAGCATTGATGCAGGCCCTAAACTTCAGTTGAGCCAGATTCTTCCAGCAATAGCCTGATATGCGAGTTATGTAGCACCTCGATCATTTTGTCTTCAGATTCAAAACGCTGTGCTAGGGTTTCTCCAATATTAGAGAGATCCGTAGCTAGACAGTCCAGATCATCAGTGGCTAGATACTTGTCGTTGAAATCGAGAATGGCCTCTGTAGACGGCTGGATTGTCTCCATCAGCTCGGCGCCCTGCTTAAGGCCGTCCTTGTCACTAAATGCCTTTCCTTCCGCGGCAAGTTGCTCAAAGACTTCAAAATGGCCCACAGACACATAATCAACCATCAGCTCGCAAAAATTTTGAAGCTTGCTACCATGGCTTTCGTTGTTACCATCAAAGAGTTTAACTTCACTGAGTTCACAATATAAGACCAGCAATTCTCTGCGTTCTTCTAGCCAGCGATCTATAACTTCGCTCACGCCGCCCCAGTGTTGCTGTAACGATTGGCAATTTTCTAACATAAGATCCTCTACTTATTCACTCCCTTGGAAAAACTAGTTTACCTGTTTTTTTTGATGGATAATAACTAGTCATAGCAGAAAATAGGGTATTAGCAGTGGCAGAAATGCAGAGGTCCAAATGCCATTCAACCCCATTCCCAACGTGGCAAAGGCACCACAGCGGGGGCTTTTCTCAAAGGCCTTGGCGGTGCCAATCGCATGAGCTGCAATACCAAGAATTAGTCCCTGCCAGCGATCGTCAGTCACTTGGGTGCGGCGAAAAATAGCCTGTGCGGTGAGAATTCCGGCGATCCCAGTGAGCAGTACCACCATTACAATAAGAGTGACCAATCCACCTATCTGTTCAGTAATACCCACTGCTATTGGCGTGGTGACGGACTTTGCCGCTAGTGAAAGTAGCATCAACTGGTCGATACCAAATAGTTTAGCTGTGGCCAGTGCGCAGGCAGTGGCAAAAAAACCACCGATTAAAACGCTGCTTATTACAGTGACTAAAAGAGGCGGCAATTGGCGCATCTGTTTAGAGAGCGGCACTGCGAGCGCAACCGTAGTGGGGCCCAGGAGCCAATTAAGGACACCATTACCTGCATAGTAGCTATCGAAATCTATGTTGAATAGGTAAAGCAGGCCTGCAACCAAGGGCGTGCCAACCAGCAGAGGATGCATTACTGGATTGCCACCACTGCGCCTGTATACCCAAAGACCGGCAAAAACCCCCAGTGCAGACAGCGCCATAATCCAGGAGCTGTGGGCTAGCTGCTGCCATTGAACGCTCAAAAAATCCATGGCTAGGCGTTGTCCGATGGTGCATTGGGCAGCTTTTTAATTAACAGCGCCATAAATAGTATTGCTAATAGAGTGCTTAACAAAATAGTGGCGAGTAACAGAGGGAACTGCTGATAAATCTGCGAGCCTAGAAAAAATGCTCCCACGGATGGTGGGATAAACATCAGAGATAAATTCTGGATTAAAAGGTTACTGGCCTGATCCAAAAACTCTATGGATTTTCCATACAACGTTAAAACCACAAGCAGCATCAACATGCCCAAGAGTGGACCAGGCAAATTCACAACACCCAGGTTTGCGCAGAGCTCACCCAGATACTGGAATATTACCAGCACCGAGAGGGCCAGAGAGAACTTTAAGATTTGCGTAAAAATTGCACTGCACCCAAGACCGCAAAGCTAGCGAATGCGATCATGACCCAGCCCGGCATGCTTAGCCCCAATAGCTGCCACTGAACTTCTGCGCAGTTACCATCACCGCGCAGCAACATGCCGATAGCCTCTGAGGCCGAAAAGCTATCGAACAGATAGTCTACAGGTACGCCGCAGGCAGGTACCTGATCTTCAGGCAAACTTTGCAGCCAGAGCTGCTTTCCAGAGAAATAGGCGCCAACTGCGGCCGCCAAAAAAGATGCGCCCGCGTACCAGCGCTGACCTTGTCTGGGCGGGTTATGCAGCGCTGCAATACCACAGATAATGCCTATGGCAATAACAAAGACGCGTTGAGTCACGCACAGATAGCAAGGCTCTAAACCGAGAAAGTTTTGAAAGTAGGCTATAGCGATTACGATTAATCCGGCACTGCCGACAGCCTGAGCTAGATTGATAATTCGGTAACTGGGTATAACCACAAATAGACTCCTCAAGTTTAATTCCCGTGATGATTAGCGGTCGGGTTAGGGGCTAGTTTAAATCAATTTCTTGTAAAGTGTTGCCTACAAAGGTCTGTAATCTTGGATACAGCTGGGAAAACTCTTCCTCGATCTCTTCTCTGTGCTGCTCAATGACGGGCAGAGCCTGATCCAAAGCCACAGGGCGAAGAAGGCGTTCGCCAATGGCTCGTAAAATGATGGGCAGATGCTGTTCATCGGCATAGGACTGCAGCCAACCAGTTGCAGGTGCGCGCTGTAAAAACAATTGTGCCCTTGGTGGCAGCTGACTTTCATAGGCTGATAAATGACCATAAAAATCTTGGCAAAAATTTTCCAGTGGCTGTTGATAATAGCTGTGCCACTGATTTGCCAACAGGTGATCATAAAATACGTCAGCGACAATACCTGCATACCGGCGCATAGGGCTGCTGAAACGCCGCAGAAAACTCCTTACCTCGGGCTGCTGATCAACAAAGACGTCCAGTTTACGGTGTAACAAAATACCCACCTCCACGCCCATTGGGAAAACGCCTATTAGTGGGCCGCGAACAAAGTCACCCAACAGCCCGCCCACCTGATGCTCGGGGTTTTCACCACCAAGTGCGATATGGGCGAGATAATTCATTGTTTAGATAGCGCTACTGAGCGGCCAGAAACTCATCGAAAGACATTGTGTCGCTGGCTTCAATTTCAGCCTGACGTTGCCTTGATTGCTGCGCCAGATGATCATATCTGGCCTTAGTTTCTTCAGAGGGGGGCTGTTGGCAAAAATATTCGCGCTGCTCAGAGGCTTTGCGCATTGCCATGGAGTAATAGGTTTCCTGATTCTCTACCATTTCTCGCAATAGGGTAGCGGCTGGGGTCTTCTCTTGATCATCCAGTCGTTCCTGCATGGTTGTCAAAGCCAGGCTATAGTCGTGACTTTGATGCGCAGCATCTAGACGTTTGGCCACAGGAACCATGGCACTAATCAGGGATTGACCCCAGTCGCGCAGCGCAACTTCTTGCTCGCCTTGCAGCAACCTAGTTTCAGGGTTGCGGCCATGATAAACAGTACGGATGATATTTTCGGGGATGCGCGCGTATTCTTGATTGTTAGTCTGCGGGCTGTCTTGCAGCAAGCAGTACAGCAAAAATGTATCCAAAAAGCGGATGGTCTGCGCGTCAATGCCATTGGGCACCAGCGGGTTGAGATCCACGCAACGCACTTCTATATATTCTACGCCGCGATTTTCCAGTGCTTGCAGTGGAGTCTCCCCAGGTTTGGCTGTCCGCTTGGGGCGAATAGAGCTATAAAACTCATTTTCGATCTGCAATAGTGCGGTACTTAACTGCTTGTAATTACCCTTGGCGTCCTTGAGGCCAATTTCGTCGTAGGCAGGGTAGGGTTGCTCCAATGCTGAGCGCAATGTTTTAGCGTATTGTTCGAGGTCGTTGTAGCAGACAACCAACGAGCTTTGCGCGGCACTCTGGTAGCCAAGATCACCCATACGCAAGGACGTAGCATAGGGGCTGTGCAAGCTATGGCTATCATTACCCACAGGCACAAGTTTATGCTCGCGGCCCCGAACAAAACTTCTACAGACTGCAGGCGCCGCACCTAGCAGGTAAAGCAGCAGCCAGCAGTACCGCCGAAAGTTGCGAATAGTGGCAAAATAGCCCTGGGTTTTGAAATCCTGCAAACTCTGTTGATCACCGCTGGCTGCCTGGAGTTCAAGCCAAAGCTGGTCCGGCACGGAAAAATTATAATGAATACCAGCAATTGTTTGCATTAGGCGTCCGTAGCGATGCCCAAGCCCAACCCGATAGATTCGCTTCATGGTGCCAATATTTGAGCTACCATATTTGCCGACAGGAATACTACTGTCGTCTCCAAGCTGGCATGGCATGCTGCTCACCCAGAGTAATTCGTCACTCAGGTGTTGGTAGGTAAAGCGATGGATTTCATCCAATTCTAACAACACCTCATCAATGGACGACGAGGGTGCCGTGATAAACTCAAGCAGAGCCTCTGAAAAGTCTGTGGTAATCGATGGATGAGTAAGCGCCGAACCCAGACCTTCCGGATGAGGCGTTTTAGCCAATCTTCCAGACGGATCTACTCGCAGACCCTCTTTTTCAATTCCTCTCACTATGCCGGTGAGCAGCGCTGATTTTTCAGGGCTGGAGAGCAGCGCAAGTTTGCTGGTTAAGGACAAGAGCTGTTTCAAGCCGCGCTGGATTGGTCTAATTCTTTAGGGTCGCTATTGCTTGCCTGAAGATTAGAGCAGAGCACTGGACGCCCTTTAGAGTCGGTCTCGCATTCAATCAGAGCAGCTCGCAAATTTATATCTTTGGCGTTTAGCTCAATCAGCTGGTTGAGAGCGATATCTCTATGCGGGGCATGAAAAATACCATTGCGATCTGCGTCAGAGCTCCACTCTAAATCTTTATTCAGAATGCGATTATCCTGCGTCTGCAAAATATAAATTTTCATTTCAATCCCGTGACAGCTCTGTTGAATTCCGGCACAGTGTACCCTATACCCACGACCGAGAAAAAGGGGAAATCACATGACAAAAACAGCATTAGTGCCTGTGGCAGATGGCACCGAAGAAATCGAAGCAATCACTATTATTGATGTGCTGCGCAGAGCCGGTGTTGAGGTCAAGATTGCCAGTGTAAACCGGTCACAGAACTTGCAGATTAGTGGATCCCACAGTATTCAATTAGTTGCAGACTGCCATATTGAAGACTGTGTCAATTCAAGTTGGGACCTAATCGCAGTGCCCGGAGGCATACCGGGCGCAGAGCATTTGGCTGATAACGCAGTGCTGGATAAATTGCTTGCATCTCAGGCTGCTCAGGGAAAGCTCTATGCCGCTATCTGCGCGTCTCCAGCTTTGGTACTTGGCAGCAAAGGGCTGTTGCAGGAAAAGACGGCCACAGGTCATCCAATGTTCCAGCAACATCTTCAAGCTAAAGAGCTTAATAGCGAGTCCAGAGTGGTAGTGGACGGTAACTGTATTACCAGTCAGGGCCCCGGCACCTCATTAGATTTCGCTCTGGAACTGGTTGAGCAGCTGTGCGGCCTTGTGAAGCGCGAAGAGGTGGGTGCGCCAATGGTTCTTACAACCTCAGCTACCGCTTATTATTAGGCGTTAATCCCAGATGGAAGGGCTCTTAGTTATTGTGAAGTCCTCGTAACCCAGGCTACAAAACGACGTACAAAAATAGGGTCGAGAACAAATATTGTCCCCAAGAACAGCGTATTGAGCAGGGCCACCCCAAGAAAAAATTCTGGGATGCTCCAGCCTAGCACGCTGAGAAACAGTATCCCCAGCAGAGCGCCAGTGACCATAAAGACCGCATTAAAAATATTGTTCACCGATATTACCCTAGCGCGCTTATCGCCTTCAGTGCGCTGCTGAATCATTGAGTAAAGCGGCACCACTAGCATGCCGCCGAACATCCCGATAAACATTAAATCCAGCATAATGTGCATGCCGGCAGTGAGAGTTACAAACTCTCCAGCCATAACGGCTGTGGTGATTTGGTTGGCAGCTTGATAGGAGCCAGAAGAAAAAAACAGGTCTGTGGCAAAAATACTGAGACCAATAGCGCCCAGAGGGACTAGCCCTGGTTCCACCTGCCCCTTAGAAAAGCGATGGCATAGCAATGAGCCTATGGCTACACCCACAATAAAAGCCCCCAGTAGCACCGAGATTAATCTAGGGTGTCCATTGAGAACGGTCACTGCGTAATTGGGCACCTGAGTGAGGAAGCTGCCGCCAAACAGCCAGAACCACGAAATGCCAAAAATACAATAGAGTACCGTAGAGTTTTCTCTAGCCATATTAAAATTGCGCAAAGTTTCCCTAAGCGGATTGATATTAAAACTCCCCTGTTGCGCGACTGAAGCAGGTGGTGCGTCAGGAATCTGTCTACTACTCAGCCAGCCAATAATTGCCAGAGCTGTAGCGAGGACACCCACATAGATTGGCCCCTGTTGTGCTGTTACTAGCCAGCCTCCGATAAGGGTGCCCAGCAAAATAGATACAAAGGTTCCCATACCCACCTGAGCATTGCCGGCCAAAAGCTCGTCGCTAGTTAGGTGCTGGGGAATGATCGAGTATTTTATAGGGCCAAAAAAAGCTGACTGCACGCCAAGGGCAAATAAAATCGCCAGCATCCATGCCACATCTCCCAGCCACAGTGCGTAGCAGCCCGCTAACATTAAAATTATTTCGACAAACTTGATGCGCCTGATCAGCATTGCTTTGTCAAAGCGATCTGCCAGCTGACCGGCCGTGGTGGAAAATAGAAAGTAGGGAAGGATAAACAGCCCCGCGGCGAGATTGGTAATAAAGTTAGTGCTACTGTCTGAGCCGGCTACGGCGCTACTAACAACGATTACCAGCAGCGCATTTTTAAATAAATTATCGTTTAGCGCCCCGAGAAACTGGGTTATAAAAAAGGGTAAAAAGCGTCTTTGAGAAAACAGATGGAACTGACTTCTAACCTCAGACTGTGTACTGGACTGCTCCATCACTATCCCCCGTAAAATCATGTCACTGATTATTTCGTGAATCGCGCAGCGCAGATAGCTCAGAGACCAAGACATCTCCTTACCGCTGGCAGCATCTTCTTATAATCATCAGACAGCATCATAGCAGGACAACCTGCAGTTAGTCTGGATTTAACTGATACCCCATAACGGTGGTTTTGCGGCTGCCATAATCACGCCGTTCAAGATCTAGGTAGGTCTCCAGCTCAACAAAGCCTGCTTTGCGCATCATGCCTGCCGATGCCAAGTTTTCTTCATGGCGGTCAATAAGACATACAGCGGCACCAGCATTGGATGCCTGTGTAACAATCAATGATAAGAGTCGTTGGCCAATGCCTCTGCCCGTATAATCACGATGAACCACGACTTCGGCAATATAAATAGCCTGCTGGGATTGAGTATATTTTTGGTATTTTTCCGGAAGGGCTTGCGGATAATAAAAGATAGCAAAGCCGACTAGCTGCTGCACATCAGTGGCAATCATGGCGCAGCCACTGTTGCAGGCAACCAGTGACAACTCTTCATCCACACCAATTTCAGGTAGATGGTTCCAAGGATTTGGGCCGTGCTCAAAAATGAAACGTTTGAGTTCCGGCAGCTCAGCATTGGATGCTGGGCGAAACTCTAACATTACTTGCCGGCCGAAGGTTGTTGGATGCCGAGTTGATCCCAAAGCGCGTCAACCCGCTGTTTGACCGCGTCATCCATCTCTATGGGCTCGCCCCATTCGCGGCTGGTTTCGCCAGGCATTTTATTGGTGGCATCCATTCCCATTTTAGATCCCAAGCCTGAGACCGGTGAGGCAAAGTCCAGATAGTCGATTGGTGTGTTGTCGATCAGCACAGTGTCTCGAGTGGGGTCCATTCTCGTGGTCATTGCCCAGATCACGTCTTCCCAGTTACGCACATCGACATCATCGTCAGTGACAATCACAAATTTGGTGTACATAAACTGACGCAGAAATGACCAGACACCCATCATCACGCGCTTGGCATGGCCAGGGTATTGCTTTTTCATGCTAACCACAGCCATACGGTAGGAGCACCCCTCCGGCGGCAGATAGAAATCGACAATTTCCGGAAACTGCTTTTGCAGTATGGGCACAAAGACTTCGTTGAGTGCGACTCCTAAAATTGCTGGCTCATCTGGCGGACGACCAGTGTAGGTACTGTGGTAAATCGGATTCTTGCGATGGGTAATTCTGTCGATGGTAAAAACAGGAAAGGTCTCTACCTCGTTGTAGTAACCAGTGTGGTCGCCAAAGGGACCCTCTTCGGCCTCGTCCCCAGGGTTCAGATAACCTTCAAGAATATACTCGGCGGTGGCTGGTACCTGCAGGTCGTTGCCAATACATTTTACTACCTGAGTCTTTTCACCTCTCAGCAGACCGGCAAAGGCATATTCAGAGAGGGTATCTGGGACCGGTGTTACTGCGCCCAGTGTCGTGGCGGGGTCTGCACCCAGTGCAATAGCGACAGGGTAGGGCTTGCCCGGATATTTCTTTTGAAATTCGCGATAGTCTAATGCGCCACCACGATGGGCCAGCCAGCGCATAATTAATTTATTTTTGGCGATCTTCTGCATTCGATAAATGCCAAGATTTTGCCGCTCTTTTTCTGGACCGCGGGTAATCGCCAGCGCCCAGGTTACCAAGGGGGCGGCGTCACCAGGCCAGCAGGTTTGGATAGGTAGCCTGTCTAGATCTACTTGATCGCCTTCTAGAATAACTTCTTGGCAGGGTGCTTTTTTGATTTCTTTAACAGGCATATTTAGCACCTGTTTAAAGTCATGGCGTTTTTCCCAGAGGTCGCGCAACCCTTTTGGCGGCTCTGGCTCCTTTAGGAAAGCCAGCAAAGTGCCCACATCGCGAAGCGCGGTGACGTTCTCTTGGCCCATACCCATGGCCACCCGCTCTGGCGTACCAAACAGATTGCAGAGTACAGGGGTACTGTAGCCTTTGGGGTTTTCGAATAGCAGAGCCGGACCTTTGGCGCGCAACGTGCGGTCGCTAATTTCGGTCATCTCAAGGTTGGGGTCAACTTCTTGAGAAACGCGAACAAGCTCTCCTCTTTTTTCGAGGAAAGCTATAAATTCGCGAAGGTCGGAATATTTCATAGAGCGTTAGCCTAAGTCATTGCGCTTGAGTCTATGATACGCAGACTTTGCTAAGTTTGGCGCAAATTTTATTTGCGTTTCATTGCGCCAAAGAATTCAGCATTATTCTTAAAGCCTTTAAGCTTCTCAATCATAAATTCAGCGGCACTAAGGTCTTCCATATCATGGAGCAATTTACGCAGAATCCAGACACGTTGCAGCTCAGCTTCGTCCATTAATAAATCTTCACGGCGAGTGCCAGAGCGTCGAACATTGATAGCAGGGTAAACACGCTTTTCTGCAATCTTTCGATCGAGAATAAGCTCCATATTACCTGTGCCTTTAAATTCTTCGTAGATCACTTCGTCCATCTTGGAGCCAGTTTCAACCAGAGCTGTAGCTATGATGCTAAGGCTGCCACCATGTTCAATATTTCGCGCAGCACCAAAGAAGCGCTTGGGCTTTTCCAGAGCATGGGCATCAACGCCACCAGTCAGTACCTTACCCGAGGAGGGAATCACAGTGTTGTAGGCACGAGCCAGACGAGTGATAGAGTCAAGCAAAATCACCACATCTTTTTTATGTTCTACTAGTCGTTTGGCCTTCTCGATAACCATTTCGGCCACTTGAACATGGCGATTTGGCGGTTCGTCAAAGGTTGAAGCAATCACTTCACCGCGCACTGTGCGCTGCATCTCTGTGACCTCTTCTGGGCGCTCATCAATCAGTAATACGATGATATGACACTCGGGATTATTGCGAATAATCGACTGCGCGATATTCTGCATCATAATGGTCTTACCAGCTTTTGGCGGCGCTACGATCAAGCCGCGCTGGCCTTTACCAATTGGCGATACCAGATCAATGATACGGCCCGTTAAATCTTCGGTTGAACCATTTCCCGCTTCAAGGCGCAGAGGTTGGTCAGGGAATAGGGGAGTAAGATTTTCAAAAAGGATTTTATTGCGGGCATTTTCTGGGGCATCGAAGTTGATTTCATCAACCTTGAGCATGGCAAAGTAGCGCTCGCCGTCTTTTGGCGGTCTGATCTTGCCGGAAATACCGTCGCCAGTGCGCAGATTAAAGCGTCTGATCTGGCTGGGTGAAACATAAATATCATCCGGGCCTGCAAGGTATGAGGCGCCAGCGGAACGCAGGAAGCCAAAACCATCCGGTAGGATTTCTAATACACCTTCACCGTAAATGTCTTCACCACTTTTGGCGTGTTTTTTTAGTAGGGCAAAGATAATGTCTTGTTTGCGAGAACGAGCCAGATTGTCTAGACCGGCAGAAGCGGTCATTTCTAAAAGTTCGTCAATAGGTTTTTGTTTTAATTCTGATAGATTCATAGAGGTGGATTTACATTGCTATAGGATTGATTGAATGTGACTTAACACAGTTGAAAAAAGATTTGGGTTTTAAAGCCGAGTGTGGCGCAAAAAGAAATTTGGAGCGTCAGAACAGCAAATAAGAAATTAATGCTTGAAGTATAGCGCTGCTTGAGCAAAGCGCAAGAAAATTTTGTGGCCCTGCTTACAGGGCCACAGAGCTATCTATATCTGGCTATCAACAAACTCGGCCAACTGAGCTTTTGAGAGCGCGCCTACTTTAGTGGCTTCCACTGTGCCGTTCTTAAAGACCAACAGAGTGGGAATACCCCTAACATTAAACTTGGCTGCAGTTTCTGGATTGCTGTCTACATCAACCTTACAGATTTTGATTTTTCCCGCATATTCTGAGGAAATTTCATCAAGGATGGGTGCAATCATTTTGCAGGGTCCGCACCATTCTGCCCAAAAATCTACTAGGGCTGGTATATCAGATTGCAGAACGTCAGTTTCAAAGCTAGCGTCGGTAACATGAACAATATTTTCGCTCATCAGAAAAGGTCTCCAGAAAGCAGTTGTTATTTACAGGAAATTATTTGGCGGCATGATAGCATCAGCCCCTTGGTTGCAACAAACGTTATACTCAATGATCTTAAAAGATTTAGGCTATGGAACCAAAGGTTGGCTATGCGTCTAACCTGACACTCAACCAGCAGGATACAATATGAAGGCTCTTAAAGCCGCGGTTTTAGTAATTGTTAGCATCGTCATTGCAGCCTATATAGCATTTGATGGGCAGCAATACCTGTCTCTCAACCTATTCCAGGAGCTCTATCAGCAGGAGCCACTACTAACTGCACTAGCCTACTTTGCAATATACATACTGGTAACCGGATTATCTCTGCCCGGCGCTACTCTACTGACCCTCATCGGAGGGATGATCTTTGGCTTCTGGATGGCTCTGCTGCTGGTGTCATTTGCGAGCACCTTGGGAGCAACGTTAGCCTATTTGGCTTCGCGCTTTGTTCTACGGGACTGGGTGCAAGGCAAGTTTGCCAGCTATCTAACAGTGATAAATCGCGGTGTGGAAAAAGACGGTGCGTTTTATCTGTTCAGTCTGCGACTAATTCCGCTATTCCCTTTCTGGGTCATCAATCTGGTAATGGGGCTTATGCCTATTCGAGCCTGGACGTTTTACTGGGTCAGTCAGGTTGGCATGTTGGCGGGCACTGCAGTCTTTGTAAATGCCGGCGCTGAACTTGGCGCGGTGGAAGAATTTTCAGCAGCAGGTATTTTAACACCCCAGCTGATTTTATCCTTTGCGCTACTGGCGGCTTTTCCCTTTGTAGTGCGACAGCTATTGGCTGGACTGCAACGCCGCAAAGGTTTGCGGGGTTTCAAACGACCTAAAAAGTTTGATGCTAATTTGTTAGTCATTGGAGCCGGCAGCGCTGGGCTGGTCAGTGCCTATATTTCCGCCACGGTGAAAGCCAAGGTGATCTTAGTTGAGAAAGACAGGATGGGCGGAGACTGCCTAAACACCGGCTGTGTGCCCAGCAAAGCGCTCATTCGCGCAGCTAAGTCAGTTAAAGATATTGAGATCGCCGGTCAGTTTGGAATTAAGGTGGACAAGCCCAGCGTGGATTTTAACCAGGTAATGGCGCGTGTTAAGGAGGTAATAAAAGAGATCGAGCCCCATGATTCCGTTGAGCGATTTACCCAGTTGGGTGTCGACTGTATTCAGGGTGATGCCAAACTGGTCAGCCCGTGGCAAGTAGAGGTGCGTGGGCGCCAGATCAGCGCTGAAAAAATTATATTGGCCACCGGTGCCAGCCCCATTATTCCAGTCATTCCCGGGATAGAGCAGGTTAAGCCTCTGACCTCTGAAAACCTATGGCAGTTAGAGACATTGCCGGAGCAACTATTGCTGATTGGTGGTGGCGCCATAGGCTGTGAATTAGCTCAAGCCTTTCAGCGCTTGGGTGCGCAGGTGACTCTGGTGGAATCCATGCCACAGTTATTGCCCAGAGAAGATACTGATATTGCCGAGCGTTTAACCCAGGCCCTTAAAAGCGAAGGAGTAAAGGTGCTAACAGGCTACCAAGTGGCCTCTTTTTCCAAGATGGCATCGGGCTTTTCGGCAGTTCTACAACAGGCGAGCGCTGAGTCTTCCGATCCAGCTAAAATTGTATCCTTTGATCGAGTCCTAGTAGCAGTGGGGCGGCGCGCAAACACCGCAGGTTTTGGCCTTGAGGAATTGGGCCTGACGCAAAATGCTAATGGCACAGTCACTGTAGATCCCTATTTGCGCACCAGCTGTCCCAGTATATATGCCTGTGGCGATGTGGCTGGCCCCTACCAGTTAACCCATGCTGCAGGTCACCAGGCTTGGTTTGCTGCTGTCAACGCGCTGTTTGGACAGTTCAAAAAATTTGCCGTTGATTATCGGGTGATGCCGCAAACAATTTATACAGACCCTCAGTTTGCAAGAGTTGGGCTCAGTGAGCGAGAAGCGGCAGAGCAGGGCATTGAAGTGGAAGTGACCAGTTATGATTTATCTGAGCTAGACCGCGCTATTGTCGACGGCAATGCCAGGGGTATAGTCAAGGTATTGACCGCCCCGGGCTCTGACCAGATCTTAGGCGCGACCATTTTAGGTTCTGAGGCTGGTGAATTGCTCACCGAGTTTGTTACTGCAATGAAATATAAGCTCGGTCTCAACAAGCTGCTGGCGACAATTCACAGCTATCCCACAATGAGCGAGGCAAATAAATATGTCGCTGGAGAATGGAAGCGTAAACATGTGCCCCATGGGGTACTTAACTGGGTAGAGAAATATTATCGCTGGAAGCGCGGCGGCTAGTCGAAAGTAGCCAGTGGCTCCTGCCCAACCACTGACTGGGGGTCTATATGGATGATGATCTCTGAGCCAGGAAACGCACCTAGTAACCTCATTTCTACTTCATCAGAGATTTTGTGGGCGTCCAGTAGTGACAGGTCATCATCTAGCTCCAAATGGAACTGGATAAAGGTCATAGTTCCCGAATGCCTTGAGCGCAGGTCATGCAGCCCGCGGGCGCTTTTATGTTGCAGCACTAGCTGTTTGATTTGCTCGCGCTGCTCATCGGGCAATTCGCGGTCCATAAGATGGTCGTAGGAAACTCGAATAATTTCCCAGGCACTGTAAAGGATATAAATACCAATGGCACAGGCGAATAACGCGTCAAAGCCAGCCCAGCCCTGCACAGACAACCAGAGTGCGAGAATCACACTGCCATTAACTAGGACATCGGTGCGGTAGTGCAGAGCGTCGGCTCTGATCGCGGTTGAATTAGTTTTCTTGACAACATGGCTTTGAAAGGCGAGCAGCAGAAGTGTGGCTACTATCGAAAACAGCATGACACTAATACCCAGTGCAGCCTGTTCAACTGCGATTGGATTAATGAGTCGGCGCCCAGCCTCGAGCAGTAAAAACCCAGCCGACCCAGCGATAAACATTGATTGGCTAAGTCCAGCTAGGGCCTCCGCTTTACCGTGACCAAAGCGATGTTCTTTGTCTGCCGGGGTCAGCGCATGACGAACTGCGATGAGATTAATTAGCGAAGCCAGAGCATCCAGCACTGAATCAATCAGCGTCGCCAAAAGGCTAACAGAATCTGAAAGTCCCCAGGCAACCAACTTAGCTACAATCAGTATCAGGGCTACCGAGATTGAGGCGTAGGTTGCCAGCCGCAAAAGTTTTGCGGTCTCCTCAGGGGCTGTGGGTTGAGCTTGGGGTATCGTCATTATGGCTGTCTGGTTATCTGCTGGGTGCAGTTTAACAAATTAACCGAGTCTCCTGAAGACGGGCTTTAGGAGGCTAGAAATCTTGTAGTACGCTGTTCAAAAATTGGTAGCCAAGTTGAGTAGTAACAAAGTGCTGGTCGCTATATTCCATTAGGCCCTTCTTTTGAAGCTCAGCTACCTGTTTGTCGATATGGGTTGTATCCATGCCGGTACGTTGTGCAAAGTAGTCTCTGGGGATCCCCTGCTTTAGCCGCAGCGCATTCATCATAAACTCCAGTGCTATCTGATCGTTAGCGATAGCAGAATTATTGGCGATAAAAGAGGCTTTTCGGGCCAGATATTTGTCTGGCTGGCGAGTTTTGCTGGTGCGCATAATTCGGTTTTCTTCTGGCATGGTGACTTTGCCGTGAGCACCGGCGCCTATTCCTATGTAATCGCCAAACTGCCAGTAGTTGATATTGTGTTTAGCGCTATTGCCATTTTTCGCGAAAGCGGAAACCTCATACTGCTCGAACCCCTTTTCAAACAACAGTGACATACCCATTAGCTGTATATCTGCAAGCCGATCATCATTGGGGAGCGGCGGCGGACGAGAAAAGAATTCAGTATTGGGCTCAATGGTTAGTTGATACCAGGATATATGCTGAGCGCCACTATTAACGGCAAGCTGGATATCAGACTGCGCCTGATCCAGCGTTTGTTCCGGTAGGCCATGCATAAGATCTATATTAAAGCTGTCAATGCCCGCCGCCTGAGCCGCCGAAATCGCTTTAAGCGCCTGATCACTGTCATGGATTCTACCTAGACGTTTTAGATGACCATTATCAAAGCTCTGCACGCCTATGGATAGACGATTGACGCCTGCATGATAAAAGTCGGCAAATTTTTTCTGCTCAAAGGTGCCAGGATTTGCCTCAAGTGTAATTTCAATATCCGACTGAAAACCAATCAGCTGCTCGGCGGCATTTAGTATGTTGCCAATTGCCGCACCAGAAAACAGACTTGGTGTGCCACCACCAAAAAAAATTGAATGCAACTTGCGGCCCTGGCTCCAGGACTGGTCTGCTTTAAGATCCTCTATCAGCGCCTTTACATAGTCCTGCTCAGGAATGCTGTCACTAGCTTGATGGGAATTGAAATCACAGTAGGGACATTTGCGGACACACCATGGGATGTGGACATACAGCGATAGCGGTGGAAGTTGTAACACAGCTTAGTGATTCTGAAGTTGCAGCAGCAAATTGGCGATAGCTTTACCGCGATGGCTCAGTTTATTTTTTGTCTGCTTGTCCAGTTCTGCTGCTCGACAGTTGGTATCGCTAACCTCAAAAATAGAATCATAACCAAATCCACCGTCGCCTCTCTCTTCAAAAGCTATGCTGCCTTCCCAGGTGCCCTGGCAAATTAAGGGTGTTGGGTCATCTGCGTGGCGCATGTAAACAATCACCGTCTGATAGCGCGCGCCACGTTGTTCAGCGGGGACATCTCTCATCAAGGTTAGAAGCTTTTCTCGATTAGTTGCATCTGTTGCCTCCGGCCCCGCAAAGCGTGCTGAATAGATACCAGGCGCTCCTTTAAGAAAATCGACTTCTAAACCACTGTCATCCGCTACCGCGGGTAACTTAGATAGCAAAGCTGCATTACGAGCTTTAAGAATAGAGTTTTCGACAAAACTGAGCCCTGTCTCCTCGATATCAGGAATACCCAAGCTAGTCTGTGGGACTATGGTAAACCCGAGGCCGCCCAACATCTGTTGCAGCTCTTTTATTTTCCCCGGGTTAGCGCTTGCTAACACAAGCTTTTGATCAGTGCTCAAAGTTATTCTCAATGTTTTGTTGTAACCCAAATTAATCCAGATACATTTTTTTCTGGAACTTAAACTCATAGGGGTAGATTGTTTTGGCGTCTTTACTCTCGGGGCGCACGCGAATTTTGAATGTTAAAAAGTCTTCATTATCAAATTCAAAAGGCGCCAAATAATAAACTGTGTTTTGTTCGCGCACAGCCACAAATTCTAGAGTTTGAGTCTGTTGCAAAATATTTGAGACGGTACCTGTGACCTCGCCTTCCTCGCCCTTGCCCAGATCTTTGACCATCGCAATATTAACAATCCCCTTATCTTTGCCACGCACAATATTGTTGGCGACCGCTATATCTGGTGCGATAAAAGAGCTATTAAAAGCACTGTAAAAAATGCTGTAGTCGCCGTGCTGTTTGTACAGCGGCTCTTCGACTGCGTAGCTGACTCCTGCTAACAGCAGCCCCAGGGAAAGAATAAGCGTTTTCATCGAGTGTAGCCTCCAGGTTCTTATGGTGAGAGCGTTATCGGCTGAGATGATAGACAGCAGTTTGGGTGAATAAATTAGGCCAGATAGCTTTGAGCTTTCGATCGACAAAGCTCTCCGCGAGACATTCGCGATGGACAACCTCTATCTGCCGTTCATAACACAGGCTTTCAAAATCTTTATACGTAAAAAAGTGAATATTGGGCGTGTCGTACCATTGATACGCCAGCTGCTTTGTCACCGGCATACGGCCGCGGAAATTTAGATAAGCTCGAGTACGCCAGTATCCAAAGTTTGGAAAAGTAATAATGCATTGCTGACCAATACGCAGCATCTCATCAAGCACTAGATGTGGGTAGCGCATCGCCTGCAGGGCCTGTGTCATCACTACGGTATCAAAGCTATCATCAGCGAAATTTGTCAGACCTTTGTTAAGGTCCTGCTCGATGACATTAATACCTTTACTAATACATTGGTTTATAGACTGGGGATCAATTTCTAGGCCATAACCCAAGATACCTCGTTGACGCTGTAAATCTGCCAGTAGCGAACCATCGCCGCAGCCGAGATCTAGGACCTTTGATTGGGGTTTTACCCAGTCACTAATAAAGTTGTAATCTTGGCTCATCGTGCATCACCTGTCAGCTGCTGGGCTACTCGTGCCAGGTAGTTCTTGAGGGCTTGCTCGTAGCGGTCATTGGGAAGCAAAAAGGCATCATGACCTTTGTCGGACTCAATTTCGACGTAGGAGACCGACTTGCCGGCGGCTAACAGCGCATCGGTAATTTCACGGGAGCGTTGTGGCGCAAAGCGCCAGTCAGAGCTAAAAGACATCACCAGGAAATTACATCTAGCCTGCTTAAAGGCTGCTACAGGATCATTGTCGTACTCTCTCGATAGGTCAAAATAGTCGAGCATTTTGGTGATTAAAATATATGAATTTGCATCGAAGCTATCCGAAAATTTGTCGCCCTGATAGTTAAGATAGCTCTCAACCTGAAACTCTACTGGATCTGCGTTGCGGTCTACTAGATCACCGATGCGCAGCTCACGACCAAATTTCTGTCCCATCAGTTCATCGGACAGGTAGGTGACATGGCCAATCATACGCGCTAGTGCCAGGCCCCGAAGTGGAGCCTTTTGTTCCTGTAGATAGCTACCATTACAAAAATCGGGATCGGACTTAATCGCCCGTCGAGCAATTTCATTAAACGCAATATTCTGTGCGGTAAGCTTCATTGAGGAGGCGATGACCACCGCATTAAGCAGCTTATTTGGATGCTCCAAAGACCAGCGCATGGCCTGCATGCCTCCCAGGCTGCCACCAATTACCGCTGCCCAGCATTCAATACTGAGATACTCCATTAATAGTTTTTGTGACTCTACCCAGTCTCTTGCGCGCAGTGAGGGAAAGCTCGCGCCCCAGGGTTCTCCTGTTTCAGCATTGATTGACATTGGACCGGTACTGCCAAAGCAGCTGCCAATATTATTGAGACAGACAACAAAGAAATGATTAGTGTCAATTGGCTTGCCAGGGCCAATGTAGTGGTCCCACCAGCCAGGCCTGTCCTCGGTCTCGTAATAGCCGGCGGCATGATGGTCCCCGCTCAAAGCATGACAGATTAAAACGGCATTATTGCGCTCGCCATTGAGCTCACCATAGGTCTCGTAAACCAGTTCATGGGTGGGCAATACCACGCCACAGGCGAGTTTTAACGGCTGCTCAATGGTTACAGTTTGGCTGGTGACTACACCCACAGAATGGTCTGGCAAATGGTCGGGCAACATAGGATTTCGAAGTGGCAGATTCCTGCTAAGTCTAAGAGGGCGTCCCAGCTAACGCAACATAATGATGAGTGTTTTTTATTTGACTAATTGTCCATAGTCAATTGGCTATGATTCTGTAATTGCGGTTAGACTTCCTAGCACAGTAAAACAGGCACCTGTCAGAGAGGTGCGCTAAACCATTGTGAAGGAGTGGGGTATGCAATACAGAAAGTTAGGAAATACTGATATAGATGTGCCTTTAATCGGTCTAGGTACCATGACGTGGGGCGAACAAAATTCTCTCGAGCAGGCCTGTGAACAGATGGACTACGCGCTTTCAAAGGGCGTAAATTTTTTTGACGCAGCTGAAATGTACCCTGTACCACCGCGGGCAGAAACTGCAGGAGCGACAGAGCAATATATTGGCCATTGGTTGGCCCAGACCGTCAAACGATCGGAGGTGACACTGGCAACTAAGGTAGTAGGGCGGGCAGACACCAGACCTGACTGGAATCACATTCGTGGCGGGTCGCGCCTCAATCGTGACCATATTCGTCGAGCAATAGAGGGTTCATTAGAGCGCCTGCAAACTGACTATGTCGATCTTTATCAGGTCCACTGGCCAGAACGGGCGACCAACTTTTTTGGTGTGAGAGGTTATGTACACTATCCGTCTGCTGATGGTATTGCCATCGAAGAGACCTTAGACGCGCTGTCGGAGCTGGTAGACGAGGGTCTGGTAAAGCATGTGGGCATCTCAAATGAAGCGCCCTGGGGATTGATGGAATATCTGCGCCTAGCGTCTGAGCGCGGTCTGGCCAAGGTGGTGAGCATTCAGAACGTTTACAATTTGCTAAGTCGTCAGTTTGAATCCGGATTGGCAGAAATGGCCATTCGCGAGCAAGTAGGTCTATTGGCCTACTCGCCTATGGCGTTTGGAGTTTTGAGTGGGAAGTATATTGGTGGTCAGAAGCCCGCTGGCTCCAGATTAGAGCTATTTGAGCGATTTGCTCGCTACGGTAGTGTGCAATCCGAAGCAGCCACCGAGGCTTATATGGCAATAGCGGACAAGCATGGTATGACGTTGGCACAGATGTCCCTAGCCTTTGTCTGTCAGCAGCCCTTCGTGACTAGCTGCTTGATAGGCGCTACCAATATGCAGCAACTCGAGGAGAATATCGCCGCAGTTGAGGTGGTGCTGTCGAAAGAAGTCTTGGCAGAAATCGAAGCTATCCACAACCAATACCCGGACCCTGCCCCTTAACTAGGTGATGCGCTGCAAGCTGCTGCTCAGTATCTGATGGTCAGCAGCTTGTCGCGTTATATCCCGCTAGCCCAGTAGAGGCTGAATGAGCCTACTCAAAGCTGGTAGCAGATTGGAGCGAATAATGATCAGTGTCATAAGCGCGGCCATGGGGGATAAATCAATCATGCCTATAGGCGGTATAAAATTTCTGAAAGGCTGCATATAGGGATCGATAATCTGAGAGACCAAAGCCACTGTCGGGTGCTGTGTGGCGCCAAACCAACTCGACACCACAATAATAAAGATACCCCAAAAGTAAATTTCGATTAGCGAACTAAGCAGGCCAAAAATGGCCACTAATAGGTAGACGAAAATTTCAGAAGCAGCCACCGCACCCAGCGACATCATCAGTAGATAGAAAGACCACTTAACCAGTATTGCTGCGGCCAGAGCCCCTAAATTAAAGGACCCTAAGGTGGGTAGTATTTTCTGCAAAGGCCCCACAGCCGGAGCACTTATTTTAAAAATGGTTTGGGATATCGGATTGTAAAAGTCGGCGCCAACCCACTGCAACAAAAGCCTGATTAGCAGCAGCGAGGCATAGACATCAATGGCTGCTCGGAGAATAAAAAACACAGATTCACTCATGAGGAATAATCCTTAGACATTTCTTGGGCGCGGCCAACAGCGCTGTTCATTGCTTGGCGGAATATAGCCTCCAGCCCCTGTTCTTGAAAGCAGCTAATTGCCGCGTGGGTAGTGCCGCCAGGTGAGGTCACCTGAGCGCGCAGTTGGCAGGGCGGTATGCCAGTCTCTGTAGCCATCCGCGCCGCCCCCAATGCAGTTTGTTGGCAGAGTTCCTGAGCGGTTTTTGAGGGCAGGCCCAGTTCCTCTCCAATCTTTTGCATAATTTCCATCACCAAATAAAAATAGGCGGGCCCGCTGCCAGAAACGGCAATTACCGCGTCAATCAGGGCTTCGTCATCTACCCAGCAGGTATAGCCTACAGCTTGAAAGATACTATTTACGAGTTGCTGATTGGCATCACTGAGTGTTTGGTTGGTAAATAGGCCGGTAGCGCCTGACTCGAGCATCGAGGGTGTGTTTGGCATAGCTCGGACAATAGACATACCCTCAGCAAGCCAGTTGCTCAGTGCCGCCACCGGAACACCTGCTGCCACTGAAATAACAATGGGTCTATGACCCAGTGCCGGAGCCAGATCTGCCACTACTGCGTGCATCATCTGCGGTTTCACCGCGAGCACAACAAGGTCAGCACTAGCTGCGGCTGCGTGGTTATCGGCGAAGGTAGTCACACCATAGGTGGACTCCAATTTTTGCCTAGTGCCAGCACTCGGGGTGCCCACTAGTATCTGATCGGGGCTAAATCCGTTAGTTATCATGCCGCCGATGATGCAGGAGGCCATATTGCCGCCGCCAATAAATGCGATTGAGCTCATGTCCGTTTACACACCTTTTATAATTTGTTGAGTGTCTTAGTGTCGCGGGCCGAAAATATCAGTGCCCACTCTAACAATAGTTGCGCCCTCAAGAATTGCTGCCTCTAAGTCATCAGACATACCCATAGAGAGGGTATCCAGTTTCTGAGATTTGTCCAGCAGACTATTCAGCTCATCAAGGAGGTTGCGTAGCTTTGTAAAGGCTACGCGCTGCCCGGCAATATCTTGCCGGGCTTTGGGAATGGCCATCAGCCCACGTAGTGTCAAATGGGGTAGTTTGGCTATAGCAAGAGCGGCTTCGGCAGCCTGCTCAGCAGTAAAACCAGACTTGCTCGACTCCTGATCAATATTGATCTGCAGGCAGATATTAAGTGGAGCCAGATTTTTTGGGCGTTGATCACTCAGGCGTTGGGCGATTTTCAAACGGTCTACGGTATGGACCCAACTGAAAAGCTCGGCAACCTGCCTAGTTTTGTTGGACTGCAAAGGCCCAATAAAATGCCAGTCCAGCCTGTGCTTCTGAAGCTCGGAAATTTTGGGTGCGGCCTCTTGAAGATAGTTTTCTCCAAAGCTGGTTATGCCGGATTTAATAGCTTCAGCTAGCTGTGGACTGCTTCTCGTCTTGCTCACTGCTAGCAATAGGACGTCCTCAGGATTGCGGCCTGCATCACGGGCCGCCTGTTGCAGGCGTCTCTGCACATGGGTAATGTTGTTATCAATATTTGGCATAGTCTTACGGCATTAGATGTAGTTTTTTGCCCCATTGCAAACAATCGGTGGTGGCGCGCACCGGCAGTTGCAGGCTCTTAAAGGAATAAGCGAGATACAAAATGGATATCACCGAATTATTAGCTTTTAGCGCAAAAGAGGGCGCTTTAGATCTACATATTTCTGCTGGCCTTCCTCCTATTATCAGAATCGATGGCAATGTACGTCGTATCAATCTTCCGGCTATGGAGCACCGACAGGTCCATAGTTTGATCTACGAAATAATGAATGACAAGCAGAGAAGGGATTATGAAGAACTTCTAGAAACTGACTTCTCATTTGATGTTCCTGGAATAGCCCGGTTTCGGGTCAATGTGTTCAATCAAAACCGCGGTGCTGCGGCAGTCTTTAGAACCATTCCCTCCAAAGTTCTCACACTCGAGCAGCTTGGGATGGGGGACATATTCAGGAAAATATCTTTGATGCCTCGTGGACTGGTGTTGGTAACAGGCCCAACAGGCTCAGGTAAGTCAACCACATTGGCGGCCATGGTCGACTATATCAATGAGAACCGTTACGACCATATTCTTACCATTGAAGATCCTATTGAGTTTGTTCATCAGAGTAAAAAATGTCTGATTAATCAGCGCGAAGTTCATCGTGACACCATGGGCTTTGATGAGGCTTTGCGTTCGGCACTGCGCGAAGATCCGGACGTAATACTGGTGGGAGAGCTGCGCGATTTAGAGACTATTCGTCTAGCCTTGACTGCCGCAGAGACCGGTCATCTAGTCTTTGGTACTGTGCACACCACCTCAGCTGCGAAAACCATAGACCGAGTAGTGGATGTTTTTCCCGCTGGAGAAAAACCTATGGTTCGTTCAATGCTGTCGGAGTCCCTGCAGGCAGTAATTTCACAAAGCCTGCTAAAAAAATTGGTGGTGGACGTATCGCTGCCCACGAGATATTGATTGGTACACCGGCTATTCGCAACCTGATTCGTGAGGACAAGGTGGCCCAAATGTACTCGGCAATCCAAACTGGCGGAGCCATGGGGATGCAAACGCTGGACCAATGTTTGCATCACCTTGTTGATCAGCGGTTTATCAGTACTGAGATCGCTAAGGAAAAAGCGAAATTACCGGAAAATTTTTAGAACCAGCTAGTAGAGGTAACTATGGCAGTTACAGATACCTTTGAGCAATTAGTAAAAACTATGGCTGAGCAAAAGGCGTCGGATTTATTTTTGACGGTTGGTTTGCCGCCCTGCATCAAATTAAATGGATCTGTAGTGCCGATTAGCGAAGCCAGGCTTAGTCAGAAGCGCTGTGAAGAGTTGGTATTAAGCATAATGTCAGAAGAGCAACAGTTGGAGTTTCACCAAAAAAAAGAACTTAATTTTGCTGTTATCAGCGAGCAGTCAGGACGCTTTCGAGCCAGTGCTTTTTATCAGAGGGGTGAGATAGGTATTGTTCTGCGGCGTATAGAGACACAGATACCCACTCCAGAGGCGCTATTGTTACCACCGGTGCTTAAAGAATTGGTCATGAATCGTCGTGGTATTGTTATTTTTGTGGGGGCCACAGGCACTGGTAAATCGACTTCATTGGCAGCCCTGATAGGGCATCGCAACAAAACCAGCCGGGGTCATATAGTGTCTATCGAAGACCCCATCGAATTCATCCATGAACATCAGGGCTGTATTATCACGCAGCGGGAAGTGGGCGTCGACACAGACTCATTTGAAGTGGCTTTGAAAAATACTCTGCGTCAGGCTCCCAATGTCATTCTTATTGGTGAGATACGCACCAGAGAAACCATGCAGCATGCCATAACCTTTGCCGAGACTGGGCACCTCGTGCTGGCGACTTTACATGCTAACAATGCCAATCAGGCTCTAGACCGCATCAACCACTTCTTTGAAGCTGACCGCCACAGCCAATTGTGGATGGATTTGTCCCTCAATCTACGCGGTATCGTGGCCCAGCAATTGGTTCCAACAGTTGATGGCAAGAGCCGTCGTGCGGCCATAGAAATTTTACTCAATACACCATTGGTGGCAGACACTATTCGCAAGGGCCAGGTACACAAAATCAAAGAAATCATGTGTAGCTCTACAGAGCACGGCATGCAGACATTCGATAAAGCCTTATTCGAACTCTATACCGACGGTGAGATAAGCTATGAAAACGCGATTGCCCATGCAGATTCGAAAAATGATCTTAGACTAATGATAAAAATGCAGTCAGACGATCAGCAAAGTCAATCAGCGAGGAGTATAGATAATTTAACCATTGAGGATGAGTCCTCAGAGAAGTTGCGCTGGTAAAATCAGGCTGCTTAGGGCGGCGTACCAAGATCAGGATGTTCAAGCCAGCTTTGCAATATAAGTGCTGCAGCGAGGTGATCAATCTTGGTTAGGTCTGACAGCTTGCCCTGGCGACGACTGTCCCTCTGCTGTTCGCGCAACATTGATTTGGCCTCGCGGCTGGTGAGTCGCTCATCAACCATAGCCACCACAATATTAAACCGGCCCTGCAGTCTGCGCGCAAAGCGGCGGGCGCGTTGGCTGAGATCGCTTTCGGAATCATCCATATTCAGCGGCAGGCCCACCAGCACTAGGTCTGGTTTCCACTCCTCGAGCAGCCCGCCAACTTTTGACCAGTCAGGCACGCCATCGCTAGCTTTGAAAATAGCCAGACCTTGCGCCGTCCCAGTTAGTGTTTGGCCGTAGGCTACACCGATTTGTTTGAGGCCAAAATCGAAGCAGAGCACTGTCTGATGTGCAGTGGATTCAGGCATGACCGGCATCAAGGGCAAGCATATCAATATCCACGCCAATGGAGGAGGCTGCCGCTCCAGCGCGGTTAGCGCAATCGGTGTTAAAAATAATCGCAGAATTTGCCGGAATAGTTAGCCAGCTATTTTGGCTTAACTCCTTTTCCAACTGTCCAGGTTCCCAACTTGAGTAACCCAGGGTAATCAGGGATTCTTCAGGACCATTGCCCAGCGCTATATCGCTGAGAATATCTTTGGACGCGGTGAGACTGATATCGTCGGAAATGGCCAGGGTGGACTCCCACTTTCGCTCACAGCTCTTGTGAAGAATAAAGCCTCGATCACGCTGCACGGGCCCGCCATCAAAGATTAATGAATCGGCATATTTATCTTCATATTCTAGGTCTAGCTGCTCAAAAATAGCTTTGACAGAGATATCTAGTTGATGGTTGATAATCAGCCCCATGGCACCGTCAACACCGTGCTCGCAGAGATAGACCACTGATTGAGAAAAGTTCGGGTCGCTCATGCGAGGCATAGCCAATAAAAAATAATTTTTTAGACTGGAGATGGTTTTTTTTGCTGTGTCGCTCATGGGTCTCAATATGAGGGTTTCGGTGACTAAACTCAAGGGCTGTCGACGGGGTGCGAGCTAAATGTCACCTTGTTGTTAAGCGATTATCTGCCTGATATTGCCAGGTGCGGATAATATGTATCTCGTCCCGATCTCTGAGCTCCTCAGGAAATTCCCGAAAGGGGGAGGCAAGCTGTACTGAGCGCACTGCAGCTTGATCGAGAATCTTAGAGCCAGAGCTGCTGGAAATAGACACCTGTTTTACTACTCCAGTTGGCAGCACCACTACAATTAGCTGCACTTTGCCGGCGAGCTTAGTATCTCGAGCTTCTTTGGGATAATTGAGATTGCCGATGGTTTCGATTGTCTGCTCAAAGTAATACATGTAAGCGGCTTCTGGTGCCGACTTAGCAGACACAGCCGTCATCCGCGATATCTTGGGTAAGCGCTGGTACGACTGTTGCAGATGGTTGAGTTTGGCGCGCATAGCCTGCTCTGATTGCCCCAGCCAATGTTGCTCAGTGTGCAGCTCCTCATCAGCTTGATTATCGCTGGTTAACTGGTTTTCAAGTAACAGTTCGGCAGAGTCTGGGCTCAGCTGCTCTGCGTCCTTTCCACTCTGATCAGACTGGGCAATAAATCTGGGTTTATCTGACTCAGTCTGCTGAGTATTGATGGCTAGCGTCACCTCTAAAGAGCTTTCTGGTGCCGAGCCCGGTGCCAGCACAAAACTAAGGCCCAGTAGCAAAGCTAAATGTAATCCTAAAGCCGCAGAGAAAGACCCTTTGAGGCGATCATTACTTTTGTTCCATGCACTATCTATTAGCTTTTCCATAAGGTTTCAGGTACAGAATCAGGGGTTATTGAGGCGCGCGTTAATGGCATCGATTAATAACTGTGCGATCCCGATGTCCTGAGCATTGTCAATTTCTCGGACACAGGTAGGGCTGGTGACATTAATCTCGGTCAGGTAATCGCCAATCACATCTAAGCCGACAAAAAGCAGCCCTTTCTCTATTAGGGTGGGGGCTACCTGCTCCGCTATCCAATGATCTCGATCACTTAGGGGTTGCACCAGCCCCTGACCACCCGCGGCGAGGTTGCCGCGGAACTCTCCGGAGGCTGGGATGCGCGCCAAAGCATAAGGCACAACCTTCCCATCTACTAATAGAATTCGCTTGTCACCGCTTTTGATCTCCGGAAGATACTTCTGCGCCATTATGGTTTCTTCACCGAAGCTGGTGAGCGTTTCGAGGATAACATTGAGGTTTTGATCGCCCTGCTGTATTCGAAATATAGAGGTTCCACCCATTCCATCCAGAGGCTTAACCACTACATCGCCATGCTCGGCGATAAAGTTTTTCAGACGTTTCTGATCACGACTTACCATTAATGGTGGAACGCATTGAGGAAACTGAGTAGCGAAAACCTTTTCGTTACAGTCACGTAGGCTCTGTGGCTTGTTTACAATTAGTGTACCTCGCCTTTCCGCAGCTTCCAGAATGTAGGTGGAATAGATAAACTCTGCATCAAAGGGTGGGTCCTTGCGCATCAGCACCACATCGAGCTCCTCCAGGGGGACCGAGCTCGCGCCGCCTAATTCATACCATTTTTCCGGATTATCAAAAACGCTCAGGGGGCGCATTTCTGCCCGCGGATTGCCATTCTCTAAAAACAGATGACTTTGCTCCATATAGAACAGCTTGTAACCCTGATCCTGCGCTGCAAGTAGCAGAGAGAGCGTGGTGTCCTTATTGAAGTTGATGGCGTGAATTGGGTCCATGACGACCCCAAGAGATTTGCCCATAAATGACAGCCTTGTGATGATTTTTGCACTATAACTATCTATGGCAATTAGCTACATGTTAAACGCCAATAAAATCTGTGAGCTAGCGAGCAAAAATGTTAGTAAAAATAAAGGGTTGTAGATTATACATTACAACTGCGTTTAAAATTCCACAACTTGAGTGATATTGGCGGTACTTAAGACGTTAAGTGGTTTTAAGAGTGGTGACAAAAAATGGATGTTCAGGGCCTTAAAGTGCTCGTCATTGATGACAGCAACACAATCCGGCGTACCGCCAAAACATTGCTGGTAAAAGCAGGCTGCGACGTAGCTACTGCTTCAGACGGTTTTGATTCCCTAGCCAAAATTGTCGGTATCAAGCCAGATATCATCTTTATAGACATCATGATGCCGCGTCTCGACGGCTATCAAACCTGCGCCTTAATCAAGAACAATGCAGAATTCAAGTCCACTCCAGTAATCATGCTCTCCAGTAAAGACGGCCTTTTTGATAAGGCCAAAGGTCGCGTTGTCGGAGCAGATGATTATCTGACCAAGCCTTTTGGTCGAGCTGAACTGCTGGACGCACTCGAGAGGTACGTAGCAACTTAGCTGTACGGTCCGCCTGATATTAGGGGTAGGGAGATCAATCAACAAATCTGACAAGAGGTTGGAGTAGATGGCAAAAATATTAATCGTGGATGACTCGCCCACAGAAACCTATAAATTAACTAGCATCCTTGAGAGAAATGACCACTCCGTGTTGTCGGCACAGACGGGCGAGCAGGGTGTTGGCATAGCTATAGCTGTGCCGAGGGTCATAGCCACAGATACTACGCCATTATGACCAACGGATTCCCACACACCCTGTCAGTAGAGGAGAGCACTGAACTTAAAGGCCAGCCTCCCGAAGCGGTTAATACTTGCATCAAAATAAATCTAACAATTAACAGCTCTAGTTATGCGCTACCAGACTTTCAGGCCATCGAAGCCCTCCTTCAGAAAATTCCCCTGTACTATTAATCCAAATAGCCCAAGGTATTAATCTGCACTAAAAACTTAGCAAATTCATCGGCCAAAGATATGCGGTAACCCATGCCATTGCATAGGTTACCTCGCCGTGACCCATAGGCCGAAGTTTTTAATTTTGTTAGCTGATCAACAGATGGTAGTCTTGCCCTATAACCAAATAAAAGAACAAAAGGGGTAAGTATGAACGGTTTGATGATGGACTCCCAGCTCACTATCACGTCGATAATGAAGCATGCGGATCGTATTAATGGCGGCAGTGAAATTGTCTCATTTACTGCAGACAATCCTCACCATAGATACACCTACAAGGATGCATTTCGGCGAGTTCGGCAAATGGCCAATGCTCTGCAAGATATTGGGTTCAAGCCGGGCGACCGTATAGCCACTCTGGCGTGGAATGATTACCGCCACTTTGAGCTCTATTACGCCATTTCTTGTTCCGGACAAATCTGTCACACCATTAACCCCAGACTCTTTCCCGAGCAAATCGATTTTATTATCAATCATGCCGAAGATCAGTGGGTGTTCACCGATCCAATGTTTGTGCCTCTGTTGGAAGCACTTCAGGACAGGTTGCCCACAGTTAGGGGTTATGTGGTGATGACTGACCAAGCCAATATGCCCCAAACCAAACTGACCAATGTTCATTGCTACGAAACATTTATCGAGGGTAAAGCCGACAGCTTCGACTGGCCGGAACTGGATGAAAATACTGCAAGCTCTATGTGTTACACCTCTGGCACTACGGGAAATCCAAAAGGCGTCGTTTACAGCCATCGCAGCACAGTGTTGCACTCTATTGTTGGTTCACTGCCAGATGTAATGAATCTGTCTGGTGATGATGTGGTAATGCCCATCGTACCTATGTTCCATGTCAATGCTTGGGGCACTGCCTATAACGGCCCAATGGTTGGCTGCAAGTTGGTATTTCCAGGCCCCAAAATGGCCGATGGTGAGACATTAACTAAACTTATTAACACCGAAAAAGTAAACTATTCTCTGGGTGTCCCAACGGTGTGGCTGGCCCTTGTAGACTATCTCAATAAGACTGGAAGTACCGTAGATAGCCTTAAAAAGGTTGTTGCTGGTGGCTCTGCCTGTCCGTTGTCGTTGATGCAGGCGATGGATAAACATGATATTTACATGCATGTGGGTTGGGGGATGACCGAAATGAGCCCTCTGGGTTCTTACAACAAGCCTATGGAGTGGATGACAGGTTGCTCAGAGGAAGAGAAGAATGCTTACCGCGTCCGCGCGGGCCGCGTAGTCTATGGTGTTGAGATGAAAATTGTTGATTCTGAGCACAATGAACTGCCGTGGGATGGCATTGCCTCTGGATTGCTATTGGTCAAAGGCCCCTGGGTTTGTCAGGGTTACTATCGCCTAGAAGATAAACCTGCGCTGGATGCAGATGGTTGGTTCGATACTGGCGATATGGCTTCTATTGATGAGTATGGTTATGTCACCATCACTGATAGGGTTAAGGATGTTATTAAGTCTGGTGGTGAGTGGATTAGTTCTATTGACGTTGAAAATGCTGCAATGGCGCATCCGGATGTTCAGGAAGCTGCCGTGATCGGCGTGCCCCATCCCAAATGGACCGAGCGCCCCCTGCTGATTGTCATCCCTATTGAAGGTGCCTCCATCGACAAGCAGGATGTTCTAAATTCACTTAAGGGCAAGATAGCCAGTTGGTGGATTCCAGAGGACTGCGTTTTCGTCGAGGAAATTCCGCATACTGCGACAGGCAAGGTCAGCAAGAAAGATCTCCGCGAGACATTTGCAGATTACGAGTATTCATAAATCAGTCAACCAAAACTGACCAGTGACGTTTTCTCTGAGACTAAATTAAAAGGGTAGTCGTTATGAAACAAGTGATCATTTTTGCCTTCTGTGCGTTCCTGACCCTGGGGGCTGTGGCTGATCATCATAAATCTGGGATGTTCAAGCGTATTGACCTAGATGGCGATGGCAGTATTTCTGTTGAAGAGCACGAAGCAGCTATTGCCAGAATGGTTGAGAAGAGACAGGCGCTTTTTAAAGCAATGGATGTTGATGGTGACGGCATGGTAACCAAGGCTGAGGCAAAAGCTAAAATGGAGGAAAGGCGCAGCAAGCGAACTGAGGGGCATGTGCACCCGGATCGCGCCGACTAGGGTATCTGTTAGCCTGATCGTTTAAAAATGGCCACTTTTAAAGTGGCCATTTTTTTGCTGTTCCGTTGGGTTGTATTTCAGGCAAATAATTTGCACCAGCAGTAGAACTCGAGCATCATTGCGGCTGGATTAATTCATGGTGTTTTATGACTGACTTTTTGATTGCCCCCTCTATTCTCGCTGCCGACTTTGCCCGACTGGGCGAAGAAGTCGATAATGTCCTCGAGGCTGGTGCCGACATTGTTCATTTTGATGTTATGGACAATCATTATGTGCCCAATCTCACCATTGGGCCCATGGTCTGTAAAGCACTCAGAAATCATGGCGTTACCGCCCCAATTGACGTACACCTCATGGTGCAGCCTGTGGACGATTTGATCCGCATGTTCGCCGATGCTGGAGCAACCTACATCACCTTTCATCCAGAAGCCTCAAATCATATAGATCGCTCCTTACAGCTGGTCCGAGACCTGGGTTGTAAAGCTGGATTGGTGCTAAATCCTGGCACTGGTCTTGATGTTGCGAAATGGGTTATGGATAAAATGGATATGCTGCTGCTCATGTCGGTTAATCCGGGGTTTGGTGGCCAGAAATTTATCCCCTCGACGCTGGATAAACTCAAAGAAGCACGTCAGCTGATCGATGCCAGTGGCTATGATATTCGCCTAGAAGTTGATGGCGGTGTTGGCGTCAACAATATAGCTGAGGTGGCAGCCGCTGGTGCAGACACTTTTGTTGCCGGCTCAGCGATTTTTAATCAGCCGGATTATGCCGCCGTGATCGCAGAGATGCGCGAGCAGCTAGCTTCGGTCAGTTAATTTACTGAACCTCCTAATTTGATTACAATATTCGCCCTCACTTAGGGAGATGGGTCTTGATAAGCACTAGCTTTGGACAGTTTGATGTTAGGCGCCATTGGTGGCGTTGGCGTAGCTAGTCTCGCTGTGGCGTTTTGTGCGCCTGTAATATTTATTCTGTACTAGGACATAATCATGACCCCTGAAAAATTTGCCAAACTGGCAAGCCAAAACTTCAACCGAATACCGGTGACAAGAGAAGTTTTGGCCGATCTTGAAACCCCGTTGAGTGTTTACCTCAAGTTGGCCTATGGCCCAAATTCCTACCTTTTCGAATCTGTTCAGGGCGGAGAAAAGTGGGGTCGTTACTCTCTAATTGGTTTGCAGACATCCACCGTCCTAAAGGTGTATGGCAATCGTCTTGAAATAACCCGAGATGGCAAGCCCATGGTCAGCCGTACAGCCCAAGATCCCCTCGCGGAGGTTGAGCGGTTCCGGCAGATGTTTAGCATGCCCAACCTGCCGGAATTGCCTAGGTTCACTGGCGGGCTGGTGGGCTATTTCGGCTACGATACTGTGCGTTATGTAGAGCCCCGTTTGGCCAAGTCTGCACCCAAAGATGGTATGGATGCGCCAGATATCCTGCTTCTTGCATCAGACGAGGTGGCTATATTCGACAGCTTATCCGGCACTATCATGCTGGTAGTGCATGTTGACGCTGCTGAGCCCGGGGCGCTCCAAAAAGCTGAGGCACGCCTTGATCAATTAGAGAGCAGCCTGGACAAGCCTGCGCCAGACCTACCGCCCATGAACATGCAGGGCGATGGCATTTCCGAGCAGGCGTTTACCTCTAGTTTCGGCAAGCAGGACTTTATGGCCGCCGTTGACCGAGTAAAAGACTATGTGCTGGCAGGCGACGTCATGCAGGTAGTTCCTTCACAACGCCTGTCAGCTCCTTTTGATGCTGAACCCATTAATCTCTACCGTGCACTGCGTCGCCTCAATCCCTCACCCTATATGTACTTTTTGGATTTGGATGGCATCCATATTGTCGGTTCGTCGCCAGAGGTATTGGCTCGCTTAGAAGACGAGCAGGTCACTGTGAGGCCCATCGCGGGAACCAGACGACGGGGCAAAAATGCCGAGGAAGATTTAGCGCTCGAGCAAGAGATGCTCGCGGATCCTAAAGAAATTGCAGAACACCTAATGTTGATTGATTTAGGGCGCAATGATGTTGGCCGAATCAGTCAAACTGGCACAGTAGAAGTGACTGAAAAAATGGTCGTAGAGCGCTATTCCCATGTCATGCATATCACGTCCAATGTGGTGGGGACGGTCAAGCCTGGAATGGGTTCGTTAGAAGTGCTCAAGGCAACCTTGCCCGCGGGAACACTCAGTGGCGCGCCAAAGATTCGCGCCATGGAAATTATCGATGAGCTTGAGCCAGTTAAGCGCGGTATTTATGGTGGCGCGGTCGGTTATATAGGTTGGAGCGGCAATATGGATACGGCAATTGCTATTCGCACTGCGGTCATCAAAGACGGCATGCTACATGTGCAGGCTGGCGCAGGTGTGGTTGCAGATTCTGTTCCCGAGTTGGAGTGGGAAGAAACAATGAACAAAGCTCGCGCTCTTATGCGCGCGGCAGCCATGGTGTGCAGAGCACCCAGCGGAGAGTCACAATGATATTAATGATAGATAATTACGACTCGTTTACTTACAACGTGGTGCAGTATTTAGCTGAGCTGAAAGCTGATGTCAGAGTATTCAGAAATGATGAAATCACTCTCGCTGAAATCGAAGAACTAGCGCCAGAGAAGATTGTTATTTCTCCAGGGCCCTGCACACCAAACGAGGCGGGTATCAGTTTGGATTGCATTAAAACCTTTGCTGGCCGCATCCCGATTTTAGGAATCTGCCTTGGACATCAGAGTATTGGTCAGAGCTTCGGTGGCAAAATTGTCCGCGCTAAGCAGGTCATGCACGGTAAAACATCCATGATTCACCACAATAACACTGGTGTGTTTCAAGGCCTGAGCAATCCTTTCGAAGCTACAAGATACCATTCACTGGTTATTGAGCAGTCTTCGATGCCAGCCTGCCTCGAGGTTAATGCCTGGACCCAGAATGAGGACGGCTCTATGGATGAAATTATGGGTGTGCGCCATACAGAGCTACCTATAGACGGCGTTCAGTTTCACCCAGAGTCAATACTGACTCAGCATGGCCATGACCTATTACAGAACTTTTTGGAGTCCTGATTGATGGATATTAAAACAGCCCTAGAGGCAGTTGTTAATGGTCGCAACCTAAGCGCTCCAGAGATGCGTGATGTCATGCGTCAGATAATGACTGGCAATGCGAATGAGGCACAGATAGGGGCGTTTTTAGTAGCTCTTCGCATCAAAGGTGAGAGCCTCAATGAAATTGCTGGTGCGGTTGAAGTTATGCGAGAACTGGCCACCGGGGTAGAAGTATCTGGAGAGCACCTAGTGGACATAGTTGGCACAGGTGGCGATGAGTCCAATTTGTTTAACGTGTCTACAGCCTCAAGTTTTGTAGTTGCCGCAGCTGGTGGGCAGGTTGCCAAGCATGGCAATCGTTCCGTGAGTAGTAATAGTGGTGCGGCTGACCTTTTGGAAGCGGCTGGGGTAAACCTCAATTTAACGCCAGCACAGGTAGCTCTCTGTGTTCAGGAATTAGGGGTTGGCTTTATGTTTGCGCCGGCCCATCACAGCGCCATGAAACATGCCATCGGCCCACGTAAAGCGTTGGGTTTGCGCACGATTTTTAATATTTTAGGCCCGATGACAAATCCCGCTGGAGTCAGCCGTCAGCTTATTGGTGTGTTTAAGAAAGAACTCTGCAGGCCCATGGCCGAGGTGCTCGGGCGCCTCGGCGCGGAACATATTATGGTTGTGCATTCGGCCGACGGCTTAGATGAAATCAGCATTGCCACCCAGACCCATGTGGCAGAGTTTCGTCATGGCTCAGTGACCGAATATCAGATTAATCCAGAAGACTATCTTGGCCAGCGCCAGAGTCTTGAGGGCCTAGCTGTAGAGAACGCCGAGCAATCTTTAGCATTGATTACTGATGCCCTTGGAAAAAGATCGACGCCAAACGCCGTCAAAGCTGCAGATCTAATTGCCCTTAATGCAGGAGCCGCGCTCTACGTCGCTGGCTGTGCCGCTAATTTGGCGCAGGGTGTTGAATTGGCTCAGGATGCTATCGGCAGTGGAATGGCCAAAGCTAAGATTAACGATTTGGCACTTTTCACCCAGGTTCAATTAGACGGCTAAAAAAGATTCAAGAGACACTTATGACAAACACCGATACACCAACCATTTTAAAAAAGATCCTTGCACGCAAAGTTGAGGAGATAGCCGAGCGGAGCGCTCAGGTACCACTGAGTGAGCTCAAGCAAAAACTGAGTCATGCTTCTAAGCCCCGTGGTTTTGCCGCAGCTCTAACCGCAAAGTTAGCCAATGGTGAGTCTGCAGTGATCGCGGAAATCAAAAAGGCCTCGCCGAGCAAAGGTATCATTCGCGCGGATTTTGACCCAGAGTCAATTGCTGTCAGTTATGCTCAGGGAGGCGCTGCCTGCCTTTCTGTGCTTACAGACTTTGATTTTTTTCACGGAGCAGACGAGTATCTTAAACAGGCTAGAGCAGCCTGTGATCTGCCGGTAATCCGCAAAGACTTTATCATTGATGAGTATCAGGTCTATGAAGCACGAGTTATGGGCGCAGACTGCATTCTTTTAATTGTCTCTGCTCTGGCTGAACAGCAGCTTGTTAGTCTTCATCAGGTGGCGGTTTCCCTTGGTATGGACGTACTTATCGAAGTGCACGATGCAGCTGAATTAGCCACGGCTCTCAAGCTAGAAAATCCAATGGTGGGTATTAACAACCGCAACCTCCATACTTTTGAGGTGTCCCTTAACAACACCTTTCAGTTGCTAGAGCAGATACCTGCAGACAAGATTGTTATTACTGAGAGCGGTATTCACAGCCGAGAAGATGTCGCTGCGATGCGTGAACGGAATGTTAATGCCTTTCTGGTGGGCGAAGCATTTATGCGCAGTGACGAGCCGGGTCAGCTTCTCAGCGAGATGTTTAGCTGATCGATACCCTTTAGCTATCTATTGAGTGAGACACGCTTTTCCAGCTCGCAGATGGCATCTGCAATCGTATCAATACGACTCTGAACTGCTACTTGGGCATCCATCAGCCCTCGATTGTAATAAAAGGCGCCAATTTCTTCGGTAAAGAAATCAAGCAAAAATTCAGCATCAAATTGTCCAATTTGTTGATTAAGTTCTTGGTTGAAGTAAAGCTGGATTTTTTGGGCTAACAGTTCTTTTTTGTCTTTATTAAATTCAATCTTTGCCATGGCCTAAGACTCTTATTCAAGCTATCAATATGTTTTCGATTGGGGCGCTGTTCCAAGTCTCTAGTACAGTCTGCGCAGATCTATTTTAAACAGTAACTACGGTCATCGGGACGGAAAGTATATTCGAATCAGCAGATAAACACCCTATTGGAATCGAGTTCTAGTAGAGTGATGAATTCTTAGCAGTTTGCTTTTCTCTTGAGATTAAAAATAGGGATGCAGCTATGCCAGTTTAAGGGCGTCAGCGCGTGCCAAAGACGACCATAGTTTTACCAGCGACGGAGACTAGTTCTCGCTCTTCTAGATCTTTCAGTACGCGGCCAACCATCTCTCTGGAGCAGCCAACAATGCGGCCAATCTCCTGTCGAGTAATTTTAATCTGCATGCCATCTGGGTGAGTCATTGCATCTGGTTCTTTGCAAAGGTCGAGCAATGTGCGTGCAACGCGGTCGGTCACATCAAGAAATGCTAAGTCGCTGACTTTGCGTGTTGTATCTCTGAGCCGTTGCGCGATTTGCTTGCTAATCGCAAACAGAAATTCTGGATGTTGATGGCTGAGCTCGATAAATTTTCCATAGCTGATTTCGCCAACTTCGTACTCTGATTTAGTGCGGATCCAAGCACTGCGATGCTCCTGGTCAAAGAGGCCCATCTCACCTACAAAATCGCCAGGATTTAAGTAGGCTAGAATCATTTCCTTGCCGTCGTTATCGTCTTCAATAACAACAGTAACCGAACCTTTGATAATGTAGTAAAACGTATCACCCTGATCGCCAGCATAAATAATAGTGCTCTTTGCGGGGTATCGACGACGGTGACAATGTGACAAAAATTCTTCGACATTGTCGATATGTGGGGTAAGAGGTGCAGGCGCCAATGTGTATCTCCTTATGTGGTTTTCCCAAGCCGCGATTTTTACCACTACATACAACAGTTATTTGCGACCCCTGTGACTAATAGTAGTAAAAAATATCTCTGTGCGCGTAAATTTTAGGATGCCGGTTGTGCTAATCTTTACGCCTCAGTTGCGGGGCAAACCGGTCGCTACAGGAATATAAATAACGAGGAAAATCATGCAGGCAACAGTCAAATGGGTTGATGGTGTAATGTTTTTGGGGGAGTCCGGCAGTGGCCATTCTGTAGTTATGGACGGTGCTCCAGATCAGGGAGGGCGAAACATGGGCGTGCGCCCTATGGAAATGTTGCTCATAGGGCTGGGCGGCTGCGCTTCTTTCGACGTGATTAGCATGTTAAGAAAAGGTCGTCAGCAGATCGCTGATTGCCGAGTTGAGCTAAAGGCTGAAAGGGTAGATGCTGTACCAGCAGTATTTAGCAAGATACATTTAAATTTTATTGTTAGCGGTAAGGACTTAAAAGAGGCTCAGGTCAAACGAGCCGTTGAACTCTCAGCAGAGAAGTACTGCTCTGCCTCAATAATGCTAGAAGCAGCAGGCGTTGATATCTCACACAGTTACAGCTTGGAATCGACCGATTAACCTCTCAGTGCGCTATCGCTGAGGATAAATTTAAGACAAAAAAAAGGAGCCTAAGCAAGGCTCCTAAAGAATTCTTTGGATGAATCACAAAGAGGGGTTAGGGGTAACACATGGTGAGAAGTCGCAACCAGCTACTTCTCGAAAACAAAACTTCAGTGCAAGCACTTTAAGAGCCTCAGGCCTATAATTCCAATGCATTATTTGCATTATCGTTATGCGCCTGGGTAATATCCCTGAAAGTGGCGGCCAGCGATAAATTAGTAGGCAAAAAAAACGGGACCTTGGGTAGGTCCCGTAAAAAAATCCTATAGCGAGGATTAAGAGGGGTAAATCTTTAAAAAATGAATCTGGTAAATCTGTTGATAAGGCCCTGTCTTGCCCGAGCCTTATTTCTCAGAAGCCTTCAGTGAAGGTGCTTCCAACTTAACGAAACTATCTTTCGCAATTGCAGCACCCGTAAGGCCAGTAAATCCCAGCATTAAATATACGAGTGTCATGTGTCTCTCCTGTGGTTAAAAATGAGCGCCATTGCTCTATGGGTAGCAATATAGTGGTTGCCATGTCATAATTCCAATGCATTGTTTGCATTATTTGTATGCGTTTAGGTAATAACCTTGGGCTCTTTGAATGAATCTTCAAAAACTTTCTCGACTAGATCTAAATCTCTTGGTCTCTCTGCAGGCGCTGTTGGAAGAAAAGAGTGTCACTAGGGCGGCTGAGCGTTTGTTTATTACACAACCGGCTATGAGTCGGGTGCTCCAGCGCCTGAGACACCAGCTTGACGACCCTCTGTTTACCCGAACCGGGAATGAGTTGGTGCCTACACCCAAGGCTCGTGATCTGCAGGCTCGCCTGCCCAGACTGCTAGATAGTATTTTGGAGATGGTGAGCGAGGGGGAGTTTGATCCAGCCACCTATGAGGGTGAGATTACTATCGCGGTTCCAGAGTTTGTAGCCATTTCTTTGATTTCTGAGTTGACCAAGGTGGTCACCGAGCATGCCCCAGGGGTTGTGCTGTCTATTTCCAGCGAGACCGATTCTGTAGAGGGTGAGCTAGCAGAGGGTGGTCTTGACTTTGCTATTGATATTGAAAAAACCATTAACGAAGATATTAGCTCTAGAAGCCTCGCTATTTTCACTCCCTCGATATGGATGCGCGAAGGCCATCCACTGGCCCATAAATCTAGGGTCACACTGGATGAGATTCTCGAATACCCTTTCGTACAATACTATTTGCTCATCTATAAAAAAGTGAGTGCTAGAACTGATGCACGATTTGACCGAGTATTGCGTGATATGGGGCGGAAGCGTAAAAAGGCGCTGGTAACAAACCAGCTAATGACGGCGATGGAAACTGTCTGTGATACGGACTGCTTGATGGTGGCGGCCAAATATGGCCTGACAATGGAGCGTGAAATGTACCGCATTGTGCGTAAGCGCTACCCAGCCGAATTACCTCATGAGGGTACTATTTCGCTAGTTCTACTGCAGCATAAGAGAACGTCGGGATCTGGGATTCACCGCTGGCTATCGAATATTATTATGGGCTTAATTCAGAATAGAGCCCCAGATATTGATAGCGACTCTGAACACTGAGTGACGTCGGATTAAAGTCTGTAGCTGCTGCCTGTCATAGCAGCTGACACGAAGGTCATGACTTTTTTCACTGGTGCAGGGAAGTGGTGACCTCCAGCTTTCAGGGCAGCCTCTGCATGACGCTCCTCATCCACGAGCATCTGCTCGACAATAGCGCGGCTCTTGGTGTCATTTTCGGGCAGTTCATGCAGGTGAGTTTGCAGATGATCACAGACCTGATCTTCGGTGGCAGCTACAAAGCCTAGGCTTAGCTTATCGCTGATCAGCCCAGCGCCAGCACCAATTCCAAATGACATGGCATACCACAGAGGGTTCAGTGCACTAGTGCGGCCGCCCAGCTGATGAATACGCTCTTCGCACCAGGCTAAATGATCGATTTCTTCTTCGGCTGCGTGCTCCATCTGCGCACCTACTTCGGGCAACTTAGCGGTCAGGGCCTGTCCCTGATAAAGCGCCTGCGCACAGACTTCCCCAGCATGGTTGACGCGCATTAACCCCAAAGCATGCTTGCGCTCTTGCTCTGAGAGTTCAGCATCCTCGATATTAATCGCCGGCGACTTGCGCTGAGGGCTTGGTGCGTTTCCAAGAACAGTTCGCAGCCCCTGATCCATTTGGGTAAGCAGCTGGTCTAATACGGTGAGTTTTCGTTGAGTCATAATCTATTTATCGACGCCTGCTATGCACGGATTACTTGCCTACGCTGATTGTAGCTGTATTCCAAAAGTATTTCTTGGCAATCACAATGGGTACGTAAGCCAGAGCAAAAAAGGCCATTGCCAGCACCTCGCACACCAAGATATAAATCGGCCAGGGACCAAAGTAATCCAATATAGATGGGTTTAACGGTTTTTCCATCACATAAAAGTAGTTGGCACCTAGCCAGAGATTGATAGGCACCAAGGCCAATAGGTAAATATTCAACCAAACAAAGGTGCGCAGCATACTCCGAGGCTCTGGAATTAGGTTAAAGCTAAGTAGGTAATGTACCACTATCAGCACAAGTCCCCCGTGCACTATCCAGTACTTGAAAAACCCATAGCTAGGGAAGCCTGCATACAGATCGGGGGTGATCATGGCCTGAAGAGTGCCGCTCAGAACCATAAAATAAACTACCTCAAAACGACGGTAGCTGGGGTTCCAGAATAACAGAGGCGCAGTAAAAGCAAACAGATTGCAAATAGATAGAGGGAGATCTACGCGATAGTTAAATAAGCCGTTAGTCCAGTGAATCCATGAAAAAATCACCACAGTCAGAGAGAGAAATAAAGACATCCCTCGGCCTAGCCACAAATTTTGTTGAGCCGATAAACTTTTGCCCAGCCTTATCACCAACAGCAGCAACAATAGAGATACAATTAGGGTTAGATAATGGGAGTTGCTAAAGGACTCAAAGGGGATATCGAAACTAAAAAAAGAATGCTCCAAAGTATCCCCCTATGATGGGCCGCTAGCTCAGCGCGACCGCTTTAATGTTTTGCCGCTAACTCGTTTGTTCACGCTCAATAGCGCGCCATGCAATATCATCTCTAAAGTAGATATTATTCCAGTGAATAGTATGCGCTAATTCGTAAGCTTTTTTCTGAGCATCGGATACTGAGTCGCCCATGGCGGTGGCACACAAAACACGACCGCCACTGGTTATCACAGCATCGCCCTGTTGGGTCGTCCCTGCGTGGAAAACCTTCGCATCGACCTCGTCTTGACCTGATACGGTTAAGCCACTAATAACATCGCCACCTTGATAGGTGCCAGGGTATCCACCTGCTGCGAGCACTACACCAACCGATGGTCGAGGATCCCATTGCGCCTGCTGACTATCTAAATTGCCATCCAACGCTGCGAGACAATGCGCCACTAAGTCTGATTGAAGACGCAGCAGAATTGGCTGAGTCTCTGGATCGCCAAAGCGACAATTGTACTCGATAACCTTGGGGGTGCCGTCGGCCATGATCATCAGCCCAGCATACAGAAAACCTGTGTAGTCATTACCCTCATCGGCCATACCTTTTACCGTGGGGTAGATAACCTCATCCATAACCCGCTGGTAAATGGTTTGGTCAACCACTGGCGCTGGCGAATAGGCTCCCATGCCACCGGTATTGGGCCCAGTGTCGCCATTACCAGCTCGCTTATGATCTTGGCTAGTCGCCATGGGTAGAACATGTTTGCCGTCGACCATCACGATAAAGCTAGCCTCTTCACCATCGAGAAACTCTTCAATAACTACGCGATGCCCGGCCTCACCAAATGCATTGCCCGCCAACATATCACGCACAGCATCTTCGGCTTCAGCCATTGTCATGGCAACTATCACACCCTTGCCCGCGGCCAGACCGTCGGCCTTGATAACAATGGGCGCGCCCACCTCTTTTAGGTAGTCGAGGGCCTGATCCACATCGGTAAAATTTCCATAACTTGCAGTAGGAATCTGATGGCGCTCGAGAAAATCTTTAGTAAAAGCTTTGGAGCCCTCAAGTTGAGCCGCTCCCTTGGTGGGCCCAAAAATGGGAAGGTCGCGCGCAGTAAAATAGTCCACTATCCCATCAACCAATGGCTGCTCAGGCCCCACTATAGTCAAGCCCACTTCATTGCTGGCAGCGAACTCCGCTAGTGCGGAAAAATCGTCTACTTTGATTGCGAGGTTTTCAATAGTGGCTTCCATCGCTGTACCTGCATTGCCCGGAGCAACAAATACTCTGTTTACATCCGCACTCTGCGCAGCCTTCCAGGCCAGTGCATGTTCGCGCCCACCAGAGCCAATAATCAGTACATTCATTGATAGATTTCCAGATGTAGGTAAAGCTAAAATTATACCAGACTGCGCGCACAACGTATTTACAGTGCGCTAAAAAACCGCAAGAAAAATACCTCCAAATGCCAGTCTTGATACCAAGTGAAGACAATCTAAATTGTCATCCTGGCCGTAGGATGAGTTGATAACAATGGTTAAAAATATGGGCCTCTCAGACGCGAAAAGACCATCGATAATCTGGTTTAGACAAGACCTCCGTCTTGCCGACAACCCAGCCCTCCACGCCGCCTGCGAAGCGGGTGAAATCATTCCTGTCTATATCTTGGATACAGCCAATCCCGGTGACTGGGCCATGGGTGGCGCTAGTCGGTGGTGGCTGCATCAGGCTCTTGAATCACTCAATCAGTCTCTACAGGGCAGGTTGAATATTTTTCAGGGCGACCCTTTAGAAATTTTGAATAGGCTGGTTGAGCAGACCTCAGCTGGTGCAGTTTTTTGGAATCGCTGCTATGAACCCTGGCGAATTCAGCGCGATGGCAAAATAAAAACCAGCCTAAAAGAAGCCTCTGTTGATGTGAGGAGTTTTAACGGCTCGCTACTTTGGGAGCCCTGGGAGGTACTTAAAAATGACGGCACGCCTTACAAGGTCTTCACGCCCTATTACCGCCGTGGTTGTCTGTCTAAAATCGCGCCGCGCAAGCCGCTAGCGATTCCTAACAACATTCAGATTCAAGATAGGCGCAACGACTCGCTGTCCATTGCAGCGCTGTCTCTGTTGCCCAATATCAATTGGCATTGTGAAATGGACGCTCGCTGGGATATCACTGAAACCGCAGCTCAGAATCGTCTTGATGAGTTTGTCATTGACGAGCTTGAGGATTATCGCGACGGTCGTAATTTCCCAGCCAAGCCCAATGTGTCCCGGCTATCGGCTTACTTACACTTCGGTCAGATTTCCGTCAACACCGTCTGGCATCAGGCTTGCGACGCGGCAGCTTTGGTTAAAAATGAGGCCAGCATAGATACCTTCCTTAGCGAACTTGGCTGGCGAGAATTCAGTCATTACCTGCTATATCATTTCCCTCAGCTGCCTAAAGACAACCTGCAGCCGAGATTCGACCTGTTTCCCTGGGTGGAAAATACAGAAAGTGAATTAAAAGCCTGGCAACAGGGTCGTACTGGCTATCCTCTGGTGGATGCAGGTATGCGTGAACTCTACAGTACCGGTTACATGCATAATCGAGTGCGCATGGTGGTTGGCTCATTCCTAGTCAAGAATTTGCTGATTCATTGGCACAAGGGCGAGGATTGGTTTTGGGATTGCCTCGTGGATGCAAATTTGGCGGCCAACAGTGCCAGCTGGCAATGGATTGCTGGATGCGGAGCTGATGCTGCTCCATTTTTTAGAATCTTTAATCCAATCACCCAGAGCGAAAAGTTTGATAAGCAGGGAGACTACATTCGTCGCTATGTGCCAGAGCTTGCCAAAATGCCGGCGAAATATATCCACGCACCCTGGCTAGCGCCCGCTGCTGTGTTAAGGGCGGCCGGCGTAGAGATAGGCGCCAACTACCCGGCGCCTGTGGTTGATATCAAAGAGTCTCGCGAGCGAGCACTAGCTGCGTTCAAGCTAACTAAGCTGGTGGCTTTGTAGCCTCCAGCCGAGGTTGTGCAACCGTTAGTGGCGGAAATGGCGCATGCCGGTAAATACCATTGCCATACCCAGTTCGTTGGCAGCGGCAATAACCTCGTCGTCGCGCATAGACCCACCGGGCTGGATAATACAGCTAATACCCGCGGCGCCGGCATTATCAATGCCATCGCGGAATGGGAAGAATGCATCTGAGGCCATTACTGCACCCGCTACTTCAAGCCCAGCATGTTCGGCTTTGATACCTGCGATACGCGCGCTGTTGATGCGGCTCATTTGCCCAGCACCCACACCAATGGTTTGGTTGTTTTTAGCATAAATAATCGCATTGGATTTGACCATCTTGGCTACTTTCCAAGCAAAAAGCAGATCCGTCATTTCAGCCTGACTAGGAATGCGTTCTGTCACTACCTTTAGATCTTCTTCAGAGATCATGCCGTTATCGCGGTCCTGAATCAGCAGCCCGCCATTGACTCGCTTGTAGTCGAAGTCTTGAGGTCGCTCTGAACCCCAGGCGCCGCATTCTAAAAGTCGAACGTTTTTCTTGGTTGCCACTGCGGCTACGGCTTCTGCAGAAACAGACGGAGCAATAATGACTTCGACAAATTGCTTTTCGCATATCTTTGCAGCGGTCTTGGCATCTAGCTCACGGTTAAAAGCAATAATGCCACCAAACGCTGATTCAGGATCTGTTGCAAAAGCTAAATCATAGGCAGTGATAATATCTGCGGCTACGGCAACACCACAGGGGTTGGCATGTTTAACGATAACGCAGGCGGGTTGATCGAATTGCTTGACGCACTCTAACGCTGCATCAGTGTCGGCAATATTATTAAACGATAGCGCTTTACCCTGCAGCTGAACTGCAGTGGCAACACTGGCCTCAGCTGGGTTGGCTTCTGTATAAAATGCCGCTTTCTGATGTGGATTTTCGCCGTATCGCATCTCCTGAGTTTTAACATACTGAACATTGTATGTATCAGAAAAATCACGCTTCTCATTGGCGGTATTTCTGGCGCCAAAGTGATTGGCAATCATGCCGTCGTAACTTGCGGTGTGCTCGAAGGCTTTGACCATCAGTTGATATCGGCTGGCATAATCAAGCTGTCCCTCGGAGGCTTGCATCTCATTAAGCACCGCTTGGTAGTCACTGGCATTGACCACAATGGCAACATCTTTGTGATTTTTGGCGGCCGAGCGCACCATAGTGGGCCCGCCAATATCAATATTTTCTATGGCGGTTGGCAAATCGCAGTTGGGATCGGCAACGGTTGCTGCGAATGGGTAGAGATTAACCACTACCATATCAATCGGCTTTATTCCGTGCTCCTGCATGACAGTATCATCGGTACCGCGACGACCTAAAATTCCGCCATGAACTTTGGGGTGTAAGGTTTTTACTCGCCCATCCATCATCTCTGGAAAACCAGTGTAGTCCGATACCTCGGTGACGGAAATGTCATTGTCTCGCAACAGGCGGAAGGTGCCGCCAGTTGATAGGATTTCAACACCCATTTCAGTCAGGCTGCGTGCAAAGTCAACTATGCCAGTTTTGTCAGAAACACTAATCAGTGCGCGGGAGATTTTTCTTAGGTCGCTCATGGAGTCCTCGAAGTAGGGTGTAAAAGGTAATTACAAAAGGTCGTATTGTTTTAATTTTTTGCGCAGGGTGCCGCGATTTAGGCCCAGAATCTCGGCTGTTCTACTTTGATTCTGCCTAGTGTAGTTCATGGTGGCACTAAGTAGCGGCGGTTCCACCTCTGTCATTACTAGCTGGTACAGGTCTCTGGTATCCTGGCCACCGAGGTCGGAGAAGTAGCGCTGCATTGCCTCAGCAACGCTATAGCGCAGTGACTGGCTACTGTGGTTTTCTGTGCTGTTTGTCTGGTCCGCGGTTTCTTGTTGTTCTGCAGAGCTCATGCGGCTTGTACCTGATTGGTTGTGTTGAGGAAAAACTGCTGTAGAAATTCCTGTTGTTGTATCCTGCTGTCTAGCTTATTAAATTGTTGGGTAAACTCTTTGCCACCGGGCAGTTCACTGCTATACCAGCCAATATGTTTTCGTGAAATTCTTACGCCACCCACTTCACCATAAAAATCATGAAGGGCTTTAAGATGCCTAGCCATCATTCTGCCAACGTCCTCGAAGCTTGGTGCTGAAAGCTTTTCTCCGGTCTCGAGGAAATGGTTAATCTGGTTAAATATCCAGGGATTACCCTGCGCACCTCTGCCAATCATCACGGCCGCAGCGCCAGTTTTGGAGAGCACGGCAGCTGCCTTCTCGGGGCTGGTAATATCACCATTGGCAATCACGGGTATCGACAGAGCCTCTACTATTCCCGCTATGGTGTCGTACTCTACCTCACCAACAAAACGGCAGGCCCTAGTGCGGCCATGGACAGCCAAAGCAGCAATACCTGTCTGTTCGGCGATTTTAGCAATGCTGATTCCATTGCGATTCTGGCGGTCCCAGCCGGTGCGAATTTTTAGAGTAACTGGCACATCAACCGCGGCAATCACGGCGCGCAAAATATCTTCAACCAGCTGCGGGTCTTGCAATAACGCAGAGCCAGCGGCTCTTTTACAGACTTTTTTAGCGGGGCAGCCCATATTTATATCAATAATTTCAGCACCTTGTTCCACATTAAAGCGCGCTGCAACGGCCATCATCTCTGGATCATAACCAGCAATCTGCACCGACTTTGGTGAGGGCTCATCACCAAATTGAATGCGTAGGCGAGATTTTCTTGTGTCCCAGGTGCTGGGATCTGCCGCGACCATTTCCGAGACCACCAGACCGGCGCCCATCTCCCGGCAAAGCTGACGGAACGGCAGGTCAGTCACTCCAGCCATAGGGGCTAAAATAGTTCTGCGATCAATTTGATAGGGGCCAATATTAAACAAAGAAATCTCTGTAGTTGACGGCAAAAATTAAGGATGGCCATTCTACCCTGTGGGCAACTGATTAAAAAGTGATCAATCAAAAAAAGCCGCTTTTTATCCATCTTCAAAAAGCGATTCATTAAAGCGAGGGCTTTAGACTACTGTAAGAACCGATTCTAGCTTATTATTGTTTGACGTCATTTCCGGCAAAACAATAGTTCATGAAGCAGGCAAACGATTTTCCACAACTCCTAAAATATTGGTCACAGCAGTCAGGCGAGCATGAATGGGTGTTGGGCACCGTCTATAAAACTACCGGCCCTACTTATCGTAAGGCCGGTGCATTTATGTTGTTTAATAGCCTCGGCCAGCAGTTTGGATTGCTCAGTGGTGGCTGTTTAGAATCGGATATTCAGCGCCATGCCAAGGCAGTTATGGCAAGTGGCGAATCGCTTACAGTCTGCTACGACAGTAGCGACGAAGACGATATTTCTTTCCAGTTTGGTATCGGCTGCGGCGGCACTGTTTATATTCTGTTACAACCGCTCTGTGCAGAGAACGGCTTCCTGCAGTTTCATCAACTGGCTGCCTGCCTAGAGCAGCGCCAGCAATGCATTTATGTGCAAAAGATCTCTGCCGTGGGCTCAGAGATTGAGACTGCCTGCCTGCCAGAATCTACCGATAAATACTTACAATTAGCCGAGCAGCTGGCTGGTGTTAAGAGCGGGCTGCTCAATCTTGATATGGGTGCAGGCCCCGATGAGTACCTGGCTACTGTGGTCAGACCGCCTATCCACCTACTTGTGATTGGTGGCGGTGTAGATGCTCGTCCCCTCGTAAGCATAGCCAGTGATCTTGGCTGGGAGGTTACTCTCTGCGATTCGCGACCCGCCAATGGGCGACGCGAACATTTCCTCAATGCCGATAATATTCTCAATTGTCCTGTCCAGCAGCTGCCTGAGCACCCCCTGTACCCAAGTTTTAATGCGGCTGTTGTGATGAGCCATAATCTGCAGATGGATGCCGAAGCTCTGCTCAGTTTGCAGTCTGCACAGCTAAGTTATTTAGCACTTTTAGGCCCGCAATCTCGCAAGTCAACCGTGATGGAGCTAGCGGGTCTGGATGCTGCTGAGCTGAGTGTAGCCGTCGTCGGTCCAGCAGGTTTAAATCTTGGCGGGGAGTTGCCGGAGTCATTGGCGCTGTCGATACTGGCTCAGTGTCACGCGGTACTACATAACGGCGACGCCCAGCCATTTTTTTCAGGGTGATTAATAATGGCTGAAATAGCGGCCGTTGTGTTAGCGGCGGGCGCGGGGTCTAGATACAGAGACTCTGGTGCACAGGGCCCTAAGCAATTGGCTAGCATTCACGGCAGGCCCATGCTTCAACTGGCGATAGACAGAGTTTCTCAGCTACCCCTCAAAGCTGTGTACACGGTGCTTGGCTACTCTTGGCAATCTATAGCAGACAATATTTGTAATACTGAGGTTCTGATTAACAGTAACTGGCAGCGGGGTCTTGGTAGCTCTATAGCTCTAGCTACAACTGAAATTACTCGGCGACAGCCGTCCTGTCAGGGGCTGCTATTTGTGCTTGCCGATCAACCTGTTTTGGGCTCTGAACAGCTAACTGAGATTCTGCAGCTGTTCAATGGTCATCAGCCGATCTGTGCGAGTTACAAGGGTAGTATTGGCGTACCAGCGCTATTCCCGCAAAAGATGTTTTCTACTCTAAAGGGGCTTAGTGCAGATTTCGGGGCCAAGGCGGTATTGCAGTCGATGCGGGAGAGTTTGATCACTGTGCCTATGCCGGCCGCAGCCCTAGATATTGATACTGTTGAAGATCTTCAGCGACTAAAGGCCCAGCAGCTTGTGGATTAGCGCGCCTTCCGCGCTGATAGCTGGGCCCACTGGTCTTCGATAGCCGGCCCCTCAAAATCAAAATTAGAGCGATAGGGCGCAGAGACATCGACAATCTGAGATTCTAAAAGACCTGATAGGCAGAGCAGGCCATTAGCTGCTGTGAGCTCAGTAATCGAGGGTGCTAGCTGAATTAGGGGTGCAGCCAGAATATTAGCCACCATGACCTCTGCAATGGTGTTGGCTGGAATAGCCTCAGGCAGGCAGGTCAGTATCTGCTCATCATCGATTTGATTGCGCTGTGCGTTGTCCCTGGTGGCCAAAAGAGCCTGAGGATCATTGTCTACAGCAATAACTTTTTTGGCCCCCAGCAATAGTGCTGCAATCCCCAGAATTCCTGAGCCGCAGCCATAATCTACAACGGTTTTGCCCTGAAGATCTTGGGCGTCTAACCAGCGCAGGCAGAGATGAGTGGTGGGATGGCTGCCGGTACCAAAGGCCAGTCCTGGATCAAGACTTAGGTTAATGCCTTGCGGGTCCGGCGCGTTAGTCCAGCTTGGGCAAATCCACAGGCGCTCACCGCACTTGACCGGATTAAAATATTTTTTCCATTCCTGAGACCAGTCTTTGTCTTCGAGTAATTCCCAGCGCCAGCCTGAAGATGGAGTCAGGCAAATATCTAACTGTGCAGAGATTTGATCTGTATCCACAGTAGAGGGGAATAGCGCTTTTATAATGCAATTATCCCAAAGAGGCGTTTCTCCAACTCCTGGTTCAAGTATGGGTTGGTCGGCCGCATCTTGCAGAGTGACAGATAGGGCACCGGCGTCCAGCAGGGCATCTTCAAAAGACTCGCTGTGCTCACGGCACACTTCAGTGTTGAGCTGAATCCATCTGCTAGACGACATATTCTGGGTAAACCTGTAGTAGGATTATATGGCTGTTTGCCGCGAAGCTGAGCTCCGCGGCAAACTCTTTTGATCACAGCCCGAGCTTTTTCTCGAGGTAGTGTATATTGACGCCGCCTTTTTTAAACTCAGGGTCGCGCACCAGATCCGCATGTAAGTCGATATTGGTCTTGATGCCGTCAATCATCATTTCGTCCAATGCATTGCGCATTCTCGACAGGGCCGAATTTCGATCTCGTCCATAGGTAATTATTTTGCCAATCAGCGAGTCATAATTGGGCGGCACTCGGTAGCCGTTATAGATATGAGAATCTACGCGCACCCCGTTACCCCCAGGTGCATGATAAGCGTTAATGGTGCCCGGCTGTGGCATAAAAGTCACAGGGTCTTCTGCGTTTATTCGGCACTCGAAAGAATGGCCTCGGAAAATAATATTTTCCTGCTTAAAGCTCAGGGGCCGACCGCTGGCAATTAACAGCTGTTCTTTCACGATATCCACACCGGTGATCATCTCAGAGACTGGGTGCTCTACCTGAACCCGAGTATTCATCTCAATAAAGTAATAGTTGCCATCTTCATAGAGAAATTCAAAGGTGCCGGCACCGCGATAGTTGATTTGGATGCAGGCATTAACGCAGCTTTCAAAAACTGCCTGACGAGCCTCCTCGGGAATTCCTGGGGCTGGCGCTTCCTCTATTACCTTTTGATGGCGACGCTGCAGCGAGCAGTCGCGATCACCTAAATGTATTGCATTGCCCTGGCCGTCCGACAGCACCTGGACTTCAACGTGACGTGGGTTTTGTAGAAACTTCTCCATGTATACAGTGCCATCACCAAAAGCCGCTGCTGCCTCTGTCTTGGTGATGTTTACTGCATTTACCAGGCTCTGTTCATTCTCGACAACACGCATACCGCGCCCACCGCCACCGGCTGCTGCCTTGATGATCACCGGGTAACCGATACGCTGCGCCGTAGCTCGCAGCTGAGCTGGGTCATCAGAAAGCGGGCCGTCCGAGCCGGGAACTGTGGGGACACCCGCAGCCTTCATCGCCTTAATGGCTGCCACCTTATCGCCCATTACACGGATAACCTCAGCTGTAGGGCCGACAAAAACAAAGCCGCTATTCTCTACCTGCTCAGCGAAGTCTGCATTTTCAGCAAGAAAGCCGTAACCGGGATGTACAGCTTGAGCACCGGTGATTTCCATGGCACTTATCAGAGCAGGAACATTGAGATAACTCTGTGGTGATGGGTTGGGGCCAATGCAGATCGCCTCATCCGCCAGCTTCACATGTTTGAGTGCAACGTCGACTTTTGAGTGCACCGCAACGGTCTTGATGTCCAACTCTTTGCAGGCGCGCAGGATTCTTAAGGCAATTTCACCACGATTGGCGATAAGCACTTTTTCAAGCATGATTTAGTTCCTAGCAGGCATTAAACAATGGTAAACATAGGTTGATCGAACTCAACAGGCTCACCATCCTCTAGCAGGATAGCGCCAATGGTACCGGCCTTGTCAGCCTCAATCTGGTTCATCATCTTCATAGCTTCAATAATACAGAGCACATCACCTGGAGCCACGGTCTGACCTATAGCGACAAAGGCGTTGGCGCCCGGCGCTGGGGAGCTATAAAAGCTTCCCACCATAGGAGAGCGCACCACATGTCCTGAAAGTTCGTCTGTGGAAGGGGCTGCTGGTGCTGGAGCAACGGGCGCTGGGGCAACAGGCGCTGGTGCCACTGGTGCCGCTACTGCAGCTGCCGGAGCGGCTGCATAAGCCGCGGTGCCACCGCGACTGATACGTACAGATTCTTCACCTTCGGTGATTTCTAGTTCGTTGATATTTGATTCTTCAAGTAGCTCGATAAGCTTCTTAACTTTACGAATGTCCATGTTGATCTCTCAGTCTTTAGCTATTGGTCAATCTTGCTCAATGCAGCCTGCAGGGCAAGCTCGTAACTCTGTGTGCCGAAACCGCAAATAACGCCTTCAGCAATATCAGAAAAATAAGAATGTCGGCGAAACTCTTCTCTGGCGTGAACATTTGAAATGTGCACTTCTATAAAGGGAATTTCGACACCTAGCAGCGCATCGCGTAGCGCTACACTGGTATGGGTAAATGCACCTGGGTTGATGATAATAAAATTAACCCCTTCGGTTCGCGCATCATGAATCCGCTGAATCAATTCGTACTCGGCGTTGCTCTGCAAGGCGAGTAGATGATGGCCGGCGGATATAGCTAGATCCATCATTTTTTGGTTAATCTGTTCAAGAGAGTCGCCGCCATAGATCTCGGGCTCGCGGGTGCCTAACAGGTTTAGGTTGGGGCCGTGAAGGAGGAGTATGGTTGACATAGTTAGGCTCTCTGAAGGTGCTAAACATCGGCCAAGTCTGCCCTAAAACCCTTTACCTGTCTATAAATATAGCGAAAAACTACATTTTCGACGAAATTAGAAGAATTTACGTATATTTTCTAGATTTTTTGCGAATTTCGTTTGGCTTGGTGCTGAAGTATTGGCAGGATCGGCCATTTTCGGCGCAGAATTGCCGTAAAAGTAAGCAGAAATGCAGAAGATCGGCTAACTTCTACAAAATATCAAAATAATGCAGCTAAAATGCGCAAAGTTAGCGTTTTGCGCGCTTAATTGCATCTAACACCATCGGTTCCAATAAAATCTGTGGCAGAATTTCCGCTTCGCCGGGGCCCTCTGGGAAAACAAGGTACAACGGAACACCGCTGCGTTGATATTCATTTAGCAAATTAGTGATCTGTGGGTCGTTGTTAGTCCAGTCACCTTTGAGATAGGTCATATTGTTTTGTTCTAGCGCATCATAAAACTCGTCTGACCCTAGGGCTACGCGTTCATTGACTAGACAGGTAATGCACCAGTCCGCGGTAAGATTAACCAATACGGGTTTGCCTGCGCTGCGCAGGCTATTGAGCTTCTCTTCGCTATAGGCCTGCCATTTTTGAGGTTGGTTGCTCTCTGATAGGCTTAGACTGGGAGCTGCTATAGCACCTATTGCACAGAGTCCAGCGAGAAGCTTACTAATGCTAACGCGAGAGGTGCTGCTAGCTGACCCCTGATCAAGCTTCCAAAGCCAGATCGCCATAGCGATAAGCACCAAGCCAATAATAACCATGGCAGCTAGATCGATACTGGTTTGTCGGCCTGCTACCCATAGGAGCCAGACTGCGGTTAGGTAGAGAGGGAAGGCGAGAAATTGTTTAAAAGTGTCCATCCACTGGCCAGGCTTTGGTAGCTTCTGACTAATTCCAGGAATCCAGGTCAGCAGGATAAATGGCAGGGCCATGCCCAAGCCCAACAGAGCGAAAACCAGCAGAGCAACGTAACTGGGTTGTGATATGGCAAACCCCAATGCTGGCCCCATAAAGGGTGCGGTACAGGGGCTTGCTACAGTGGTTGCCAAAACTCCTGTCATAAAGGAAGACTTAAGGCTTTCATCGTTGCCGCTGGACTGACCTAAAGACATTAGTCCTGTGCCAATTTCCAGATAGCCTGAAAATGCCAGTCCCATTACAAAGAAGAGATAGATCAAGAAGATAACAAATAGAGGCGACTGAAGCTGGAATCCCCAGCCTATAGCTTCACCGGCTGCCCGCAGTGACAGCATGACCACTGCAATAGCAACGAACGACGAAACTACACCAGCAGTGTAAGCCATGCCATGAATCTGTTTGCTGCGGTCAGTCTGGTGACTGCGCGTGAAGCTTAGTGCCTTGATAGAGAGTACTGGAAATACACAGGGCATTAGATTCAAAATCATGCCTCCTGCAAGAGCGAAGAGCATAATTAACCCTAGGGAGAATTCTGCTTGCCCGCCAGTTGCGCCATTGTTTGAACCCCCCATTTGCGCCTTAGCTGCCGCCGACATGGTGCTACTGACAGCAATGTTACCGCTGGCAAGGTCGATAGACAGCCATTGCTTGTAGGGCGGGTAACATAGTCCGGCATCGGCACAGCCCTGAGACTCAATTTGAAGCTCTAGCTGTTGGTTGCTTGAGCTAAAGGGCACAGTCACAGTTGTACTGCCATAGTAGACCTCGAGCTCCTCCTCAAAAAACTCGTCCCATTTGCGTTTGCCGATTGCAAACTGTGGTGGTTGCAACTGGGCGTCGGGATTTACCGCATTAAATTTGAATCGATCGCGATAGAGATAGTAGCCTTCGGTGATGGCCCAGTTAAAAATCAGTTGGTTTTCTTCCAAGACCACATCCAGCTGATAGGCTTGGTCAACGGGTAAAAAAGTTGCCGATGAAGGCTGCAGCGCGGAGAAAGAGCCACCACCTGTGGGGGTGAGTACTGAGTTTTGGCTATTGGCCGTCAGGGCAGTTAGTCCGATCAGCGTGAGCATGATAAACAGGCTTTTCTTAAGCAGTCTGTGCATAATTTTTCCGTTGTCGTCTCGCGATCCTGTGTTTGCGTTTGACCAGTTGTAGATCAAAATCCAAAGCGGATTCTAGACTATTAAGGTTACTTTTTAACTGTCCTATTAGGGTAAGATATACCCTTAACTCAGCCATCCTAGTTTGGCTCATGCTATAGTTTGTCAGAGGCTCTGTATGAAAACCATTATTGTTCTAATTTTTACTGGCATCACCCAGCTCGCTTTCCATGCTGGCGAAGCCCATGCTGAATCAACAGCTGTTGCGGGCTTAGAGGTGACGGAAGCCTACATTCGTACCATGCCGCCAGGCCGGACTACCACCGCAGGCTTTCTAAGCATCAGTAATGCCGGCGAAGCAGATTGCCAACTCCTAAATGCTGAATCTTCAATTTCCGACCGCGTGGAATTTCACGAACATCAGCATGCCGATGGCATGATGCGTATGCGGCCGCTGCCCGACGGCGTCATTATACCTGCGGGGGAAACCGTTGTATTCAAGCCGGGTGGTTTGCACATTATGCTGTTTAATATAACGAGCGAGCTCGAAGCTGGTGAGGTTACGCAGCTGAGGTTCAACACAGATCATTGTGGGACTGTCCAATTCACCACAGAGGTCCGCAGCCTGCTAGATAAGCCTATGGGTGGGATGCATCATTAATGAATCTATTTAAAGGATTAAAGGCCAGATGGGGTCGCTCCTATACAGATTTAAGTGAGACGCTGTCAGAGGACTACGTAGGCGATCAGGCGCCCAAGGGGCTGCGCTATAGCCTGATCGGAAGTTTAGTCCTGCTGGTATTCTTACTGCTGCTCGGCTGGTACTGGAGTAGCGAGCCAGAGGCCTTCGATGTTGGTGCTGTCAATGCTCAAATGACTGGATCAGAGCAGCCGGTGGTCGGCTCTGTCACCACCTCTACGCTTATTCATGTTGTCGATCTTTTACTAGAAAAGCCCGGTGGCTATTTGGCAAATGACGTTACACCGCCGAGCCTGTGGTTAGATAACATTCCAAGCTGGGAATTTGGTGTGCTGGTGCAGGTGCGTGATCTCAGCAAAGCTATGCGCGAGTCGTTTAGTCGTTCGCAATCCCAATCTACTGAAGATCCTGATCTCGCATTCGCCGAACCCAGATTTAATGTCGATCACGTCAGTTGGGCTGTACCCTGGCCAGAGCGCGAATATACCGACGGCCGAGATTATTTGCAGGGCTATTTATTAAGGCTCCACGACGAACAACAATTCAATGCGCAGTTCTATGCCCGCGCAGACAACTTACGCTACTGGTTGAGTACTGTTGAAACCAGGTTAGGCAGTCTATCTCAGAGACTGTCTGCCAGTGTTGGTCAGCGGCGAATAAATACAGACCTTTCCGGTGCCGCTGGTGCCAGGCAGTCAACAGTCTCTCCCGACGAGATCAGCGTGAAGACTGACTGGCTACTGATCGACAACGTCTTCTACGAAGCCCGCGGTACCTCGTATGCCCTGATGCATTTTCTTCGGGCGGTCGAGATAGACTTTGCTGATGTTTTAGCCAAGAAAAATGCGCTTGCCAGCGTTCGTCAAATTGTTCGTGAACTGGAGATGACGCAGCAACCGGTCAGTGCTCCGCTGATTGTCAATGGTGAAGGCTTCGGGATGTTGGCGAACCACTCTCTGGTAATGGCGTCCTACATTAGCCGCGCCAATGCGGCAATTATTGATTTAAGGGAGTTACTCTCTCAAGGATAGAGGTCCATGGCAGATGTCTTGAATACCGATGGAATTGGTTCTGGGACAGAAACATCTTTTGTGTATCAGGCGATTTTAAGACCGTTATATTCAGAGCTATGGAGTCGAGGCCCATACTGTCCCACTACGGCACTGGCTGCGCGATTTGCAAAGATGGCGGCGTCCATAGAGGTCTTACCCTGGGTTAGGCTGAAGAGGTAGGCCCCCGCAAACATATCTCCAGCGCCATTAGTATCAACAGCGGTAACTGGCTGCCCGGCGGTGCGCTGCACATTAAAGCCATCAAAAATAATCGCCCCTTCATCACCTAGGGTGATAGCAAACTGCTTAGCGGTTTTTTGCAGTACAGCGATGGCTGCATTCAAATCGTCTGTTTCACACCAGCTTAGCGCTTCTTGTTTGTTGCAAAAGAGCAGATCAACACCCTGTCCTATGATGTCTTTGAGCCCTTCTTTAAAGTGCTCGACAATACCCGGGTCAGAAAGACTCATAGCAACTTTCACAGAATTTTGCTCGGCGACCTCACGTGCCTTGATGGCAGCAGCCCTACCTGTGGGGCTGGTGACCAAATAGCCTTCTATATAGACATATTCGGAGTCACATATGGCGGTGACATCTATATCGTCTGGACTCAGCTGTTGGCCAATTCCCAAATAGGAGTTCATTGTGCGCTCGGCGTCTGGAGTCACCATCACTAGGCATTTACCAGTGATGCCTGATTCCAGCTGCTCGCTACCACTGTGGTCTACCCCGTTGGCGATAAGGTCTTGTAAATAGAATCGCCCATTGTCATCGTCAGCGACTTTACAGGCCATGTAACCAGAACCGCCGAACTGGCTTAGCGCAATAATCGTGTTGGCTGCGGAGCCTCCGCAAGCGCGTTTGGATAGGGTGAGATGATCTTCAAGGCTGTTGATTAGAAATGTCAGGCGCTCTTCATCAACCAGAGTCATCAGCCCCTTTTCAATTTTCAGCCGGCTGAGGTCTGTATCCGAGACCTGAATTTCTGTATCAACTAGAGCATTGCCTAGGCCATAAACATGGTATTTTTTCACGCCCAACTAACCCTGAGAGATTGCTGTATGGGTAACAATACCCTGCTGTGTGGCCAAGAAAAGTATATCTGCTGGCTTGATGGCAAATAGCCCATTGGTTACCACGCCGGTGATTTGATTAATCTTCTCTTCTAGCTCGCAAGCTGAACCCATGGGGTATAAGTGATGCACGTCTAGAATCAGATTGCCATTATCCGTTACTACATTCTCACGCCATACTGGATCGCCACCGAGCTTAACCAGCTCTCTTGCCACATGACTGCGGGCCATAGGGATTACTTCAACTGGCAGCGGGAAAGTGCCTAAATAGTCTACCCATTTGCTCTCGTCGGCGATGCAGACAAACTCATTGGCAACGGCGGTGACAATTTTTTCCCGAGTAAGCGCAGCACCGCCACCTTTGATTAATTCCAGTTGAGGGTTGGCTTCATCGGCACCGTCGATATAGATATGAACCTCGGCTACGGCGTTGAGCTCGAATACTGGGATACCATGGCTGCGAAGTCGCTCTGCGGAAGCTTCTGAGCTGGCCACCGTACCCTGAAATCTATGCCTGTGTTTTGCAATTAGGTCGATAAAGCAATTGGCGGTAGAGCCCGTGCCTATGCCTACAATACTGTCATCTTCAATTCTTTTCAGGGTGTAATCCACTGCAGCCTGAGCCACTGCCTGTTTAAGCTGATTTTGATCCACCGCACACCCCAAAATAAAAGATTAGTAAATAGATCTGGAGATTATACGATTATCCGAACCGAAAAGGGGTACAAAAAAGGCCTGCCAGGTAAGATTATTGGCAGGATGCACTGGCTAAAAAAACCTTATCAAACTACCATTGTCTTTCAGCTTGTTTTTCTGGAACCTCCATGTCGCAACAGTACGTTAAAAAAATTCTCGACGCTCGCATCTATGATTTAGCTATCGAGACGCCGGTCGATGATGCGCCATTGCTTTCTCACCGATTAAATAATCAGGTGCTACTAAAGCGCGAGGACTTGCAGCCGGTTTTTTCATTTAAGTTACGCGGTGCCTATAACAAACTTCGTCATCTTTCAAAAGAACAGCTGGCCGCTGGTGTGGTTGCAGCCTCTGCGGGGAACCATGCTCAGGGTCTGGCGCTGGCCGCCAAAAAAATGGGCGTAAGTGCGACTATCGTGATGCCACAGACTACGCCGGCAATTAAGGTAGACGCGGTCAGGGCTCGTGGCGCACAGGTGGTATTGATTGGCGATAGCTATGATGCCGCGGCTGCCTATGCGGACCAACTGGTTGAGGAAAAGGGCATGACCTATATTCATCCCTTTGACGATCCCGAGATTATTGCTGGTCAGGGCACCATTGGCATGGAAATTTTGCGTCAGATCCCGGGAGATCTAGACGCTATATTTATTGCCGTGGGCGGTGGTGGCCTCTGTGCTGGCGTCGCTGCCTATGTTAAAAATTTGCGCCCAGATATAAAAATTATTGCCGTTGAGTCTGACGATGCAGCCTGCCTAGATGCTGCCATGAAAGCAGGTCATCGCGTGCGCCTTAAAGAAGTGGGTATTTTCGCCGATGGCACTGCTGTGGCCCAGATCGGCAAGGAGACCTTCAGACTGCTTAAGGATCTAGTGGATGAGGTGATCACCGTAAGCACTGATGAGATCTGCGCAGCCATCAAAGATGTCTATAACGACACCAGAGCCATCTGTGAGCCCTCGGGAGCACTGGGGACCGCTGGCCTAAAAAAATATGTCGAAACCCATGGAGTGAAGGGCCAAACACTATTGGCTATTCAATGTGGAGCCAATATTGACTTCGATCGTTTGCGCTATATATCCGAGCGCACAGAGACGGGTGAAAAACGCGAGGCAGTTTTGGCCGCGACCATCGAAGAAAAGCCAGGAAGTTTCCAAGCATTCTGTCAGGCGCTACATCGGCGTAACATCTCTGAATTTAACTACCGATATAGCGATGACAGACAGGCGCAGATATTCGTCGGCGTTAAGGTTAGTTCAGATGATGACCGACATAAGCTGGTTGCTGAGTTGCAGGCAAAGGGGTATCAGGTATCTGATATGACCGATAATGAGACCGCGAAGCTGCATATCCGTCATATGGTGGGTGGTCATGCTCCTCAGGTCGGAGAGGAGCAGGTGTTTCGGTTTGAATTTCCTGAGAGACCAGGCGCTCTTATGAACTTCTTAGTGCAACTAGGTGGCCGTTTTAATATCTCGATGTTTCACTACCGCAATCATGGCTCGGCTTTTGGTCGAGTATTGGTGGGCTTGCAGGCGTCGAAAAAAGATCGCGCTGAGCTGATGGGTTTCCTAGATAAACTGGCCTACCGCTATGCCGAAGAGACTAATAATGAGGCCTATAAGTTTTTCCTCGGCAAGCAGTAACTTCACTTACAGCAGGTCAGATATTCTGCGAATTTGCAAAGCCTCAAAACCAGAGCCCGCCAGGGCATCGGAAATCACCACGACCTGATCGTCGGGGGAAAACTCGTCCCGCTTAATCATGATGGCTGCCGCCGCCGCCAGAGTTTTCTCTGAGTCACTGTGCATCTCAATCTGATAACTCAGTACATTTCGATTAATAACAAGCTGCCGTCTGGTGCGGCTCTTGTTAGTAAATGCGCAAATGATAGATTCTGGGTGACAGTTGGTGATTCGGTTAGCCATACGCCCGCGCTTTGTAGGCACGATAATGGCCTTCGCAGATATTGAGGTAGCTAGGTCTACAGCCGCTTTGGCAATATGTTGTTTGTCATCTTCGAGGATAAGGTTATCGGTAAAGCGCAGCCCTCGACTGCTTTCAGTGGAGCGTGCGATTCTATCGAGAATTTCTACGCACTTAACTGGGTACTTACCCACTGTAGTTTCACCCGACAGCATAATTGCGTCCGCCTCTTCGTATACCGCGTTGGCCACATCAGTGACCTCAGCCCTTGTGGGAATAGGATTTTCAATCATTGACTCGAGCATATGGGTGGCAACAATAACGCGCTTGCCCATTTCGGCGCAGGTTCGAATAATGCGTCGTTGAATTCTAGGCAGTACCTCTAGAGGAATCTCCACGCCCAGATCGCCACGGGCCACCATAATGCCATCTGCAGCAGCAATAATTTCGACCATATTGGTAATCGATTCCTGATCTTCAAGCTTGGCAATAACTTTTATCTGATCAGCTTTTTCTCCAAGCAGCTCTCGCAGCTCATGGACGTCATCGGCCTGGCGGACAAACGAAAGCGCGATAAAGTCGACGCCCTGTTCCATACCAAAGGCGATATCTCGGCGGTCTTTATCTGTAATAGCGGGCAAGTTAACTCGAATTCCTGGCAGATTCACATGGCGCTTACTTTTTAATAACCCGCCATCAATTACCTTCACCTGCATAACGCGCTCCTCTTTTCTGAGAACTTGCAGATTAATCAGACCATTGTCGACGGTAATAATATCGCCAATATCGACATCGTTGATCAGGTCGTCGTAATTAATATGGATAGAGGATGCTTCAACATCCTCCGCGCCTCGGGCGACAATCGAAATAATATCGCCTTCATTGAGATGCAGTTCGTTGTCCATATCTCCGGTGCGAATCTCTGGGCCCTGTGTATCCAACAGTATTGCAATAGGGTGATTGAGTTTTTCATTGAGTTTGTGAATAGCCTGAATAATCTTGGCGTGGGATTCATGATCGCCATGAGACATATTGAGACGTGCCACATTCATCCCTGCATTTGCTAGTTTCTCTAGCATTTCAATGGATTCTGTTGCTGGGCCTATGGTGCAGATTATTTTGGTTTTGCGCATATTATCTCGTGATCAGTTGCTATTAGATGAAGAGGAATATCCCAGCTCTGCTGAGACAGGCTTGTGACCTCTTGGCAGCCATGAGCTAGGCCAACAAGCTTGGGTTTCAGTCGTTTACTTTGGTTCATAAAGGCCAGTGTACGGTCGTAAAATCCACCGCCCATGCCCATTCGGTGACCCTGACGGTCAAAGGCAACCAGAGGCATAAATATAATATCTAAACTCCAGGCTGGGGCAACCTTTGCGCGCTCCAGTCTGGGCTCGGGGATGCCGAAGCGGTTTGGCTGCAGCTCAGTTTGTCTATCGTACTGTCCAAAATAAAGTCGATTTATTTTCAGCGGATGCAATATAGGTAAAAAGCAGCTTTTGCCAGCTTTTAAGGCTATATCTGTCAGTATGCTGGGATCTATTTCTCCATCATTTGCCAGATAGATACCAATGCGCTTAGCGCGCAGGAAAAAATCTTCTTTACTAATTATGGCAGCCAGTTGGTCTGCGCAGCGTTGCTGCTGATCAGATGTCAGCCCACGGCGTTTAGCGCGAAGTTGCTGTCGAGTATCACCAGAGATCATGGTTTAGGCCGTATGTAAGTAAACCCCAGAGTGCCGCTGCCAACGTGGCCTTGAACCGAAAAGTTCAAGGTGGCGACCCTCGCAACAAATCAGGCTTTCCGACGCACGGAATTGCACAACATTGTTGGCGGAGAGAGGCCGGGTAATAATTATCGGCTCAGGGACTTCTTGGCTGGCAAACACCCCAGGGAGCGTCAAGTATACCAGAGCGGCATAAAGAATAACCCTGTAAGTTAGTAAATTTACAGGGTTAGGTTACGACTTAATTGGTCAGGTCAGTAAGCACCGAATCCAGTTTACTGTCCATTGAGTGCAGCAGGTTTGCCGCCTGACTGTCTTGCTTGGAGTTTTCTTCGCTGCGGATCAAGTCGTGGGCCAAATTAAGTGCGGCCATCACTGCAATTCGCTCCGAACCTATAATATGTGAGCCGCGCCGAATTTCTTCCATCTTCTCGTTGAGGACTTTCGCCGAGTATTCCAGCGCTTCCCGCTCCTCTGGCTGGCAGTTGACCTGGTACTCTTTATCGAGGATGCGAATTTTAATTGAGGTTGTGGCCATAGTTACTGCTCCGCACTGAGATTGCGCAGGCGATTAATCATGGTTTCTATTTTCTGTCGCGCCATTTCGTTTTTTTCAATCAACTGGCTGCGTTCGCCCACGAGACCAGCTTCCCGCTCACGCAGAGATTGGTTTTCTCGTTTAAGCTGCTGGCACAGCTCAATGAGCCGGTCCAGCTTTTCTTCAAACTTATCTGAATCAGTCATGGGTACAGACGATGCCGTGGTTACTATGTTGGGAACTAACCGCATAACTATAGGCATTGTCTAAGGCCCGGTCAATTGCCGTGGCAGGGGTAGCTAAAATTACTCGCTGTGTAGGTTAATCCGAGGTGCAGGGCTATTTCAGGAATGTTAGGATGCGGGATGTTTGCACGAGGTGATACTGTGACTTTTGAACAACTCGAAGATCTATTTTTTGCGCTAAAAATTACTGCCAATCCATCTGGCTTTCATGGCTTTCTCTGTGGTCGATTGAGCTGCGGTCCTGTGGATATGCAAGAGCTTATTAACGCGACTGCAAAATGGCTGGCGCTGGCCGAAGAACAGACAGAGGCTGCAGAAAATGCATTGGAAGAATTTTATGAATCTGCGCTGAGCAATCTGCAGGACCTCAGTTTTCTTTTTCAGCCTTTGCTGCCCGACGATGAGCTACCCCTCAATGAACGCTTAGTCGCTGTTGGTGACTGGTGCAGCAACTATATTTCTGGGCTTGGCGATGGCATGGGTGCCGAGTTTGAGGTGTCGGCAGACGGCAAAGAAGCGCTGGAAGACCTTGCTGCTATCGGTCAGATCTCTACAGATTTTGAGTCTGATGATGGCGAGCGCGATTACGCGGAGCTTGTGGAGTATATCCGTATTGCTGTGCAGCTGGTGTTCTCAGATCTGCATCCTGAGCTAGATTCTGAGGCCGAACCGACTATTCATTAGGCCTAGGTAAAAAAGGGCACCATCAATGATCTCTCAAAAAGAATATGCCTCTAGGCGCAGCGATCTAATGGCAATGATGCAAGCCAACAGCATCGCTGTTATTGCTGCTGCGCCACAGAGAGTTCGCTCCAATGATACCTATTATCCCTTTAAGCAGAGCACTAACCTAAGCTATCTGTCTGGTTTTCCAGAGCCCGGTTCTGTGATGCTTTTAATTCCCGGTCGCGAGCAGGGCGAAGTGGTTTTTTTCTGTCGTGATAAGGATCCGCTGCGAGAAACCTGGGACGGCTTCCGCTATGGCCCAGCTGGGACAGTCAGTCACTTCGGTGCAGACGATGCCTTTCCAATAGATGATATAGATGAAATATTGCCGGGTATGCTTGAGGGCAAGGACCGAGTGTATTACGCCATCGGCAAGGACGCTGACTTCGACAAACAGCTGATGATCTGGGTTCAGGATGTCAAAGGCAGGCGAGGAAGTGATGCGGTGCCTCCGGGTGAGTTTGTCGATCTTGACCATCTAGTAAACGAGATGCGCTTAATCAAGTCTGCAGCGGAAATAAAATTAATGCGCAAAGCGGGAGAAATTTCTGCTAGGGCTCATTGCCGTGCTATGGAAATCTGTCGTCCCGGCCTGTATGAATATCAGCTACAGGCAGAGATTGAGCACGAATTTGTGCGCTCTGGAGCTGTTGGTCCTGCGTATACCAGTATTGTAGGTGGAGGCAAAAACGGCTGTGTGTTGCACTATATTGAAAATCGAGAAAAGCTAAAAGCTGGAGAGCTAGTTCTGATAGATGCGGGCTGCGAATATCAGGACTACGCGGCTGACATTACCAGAACCTTCCCGATAAATGGCAAGTTTAGCCCGCAGCAGGCAGCGATCTACGATATTGTTTTGGCAGCGCAGGCTGCGGCCATTGAGATGATAGCACCGGGGTTGGAATACAACCTAGCCAATGATGCCACCGTGCGAGTGATTACACAGGGCTTGGTGGATCTAAATATTCTCAACGGTGATGTGGATGCCCTTATAGAGCAGGGTGCCCACCGAGACTTTTATATGCACAATGCCGGACATTGGCTAGGTATGGACGTGCATGATGTAGGTGATTACAAAATCGATAACCAATGGCGTGTGTATGAGCCGGGTATGGTGGTAACCGTAGAACCCGGTATTTATATTTCTCCAGACAATACTAACGTTGATGAACAGTGGCGCGGCATTGCTGTGCGCATAGAGGACGATGTACTGGTCACCAAAGCTGGCTGCGAAGATATAACGTCGATGGTGCCGAAAACTCGAGAGCAAATAGAAGCCATAATGGCTGGTAAGCAGAGTGCTTAGATGACAGTTGACGAAACAGACAGAGGCCGCGAATACGATATTGTTATCGTAGGCGGCGGCATGGTTGGTATTAGTCTGGCGCTCCTACTTAACCGACAGGCTTTGCAGGGCAGTGAGCAAAGACCTAGAAGGATTCTGTTAGTCGAGGCTCAGGAGATTAGTTTAAGTAAGGGCACTGGTTACAGTGCTAGCTTTGATGCTCGTTCAACGGCGCTGTCCTGGAGCAGTCGTAAAATTTATCAGCTGATTGGCGTTTGGCCTGAGCTCAAGACTCAGGTCTCAGAAATTGCTCAGATTCATGTGAGCGATCGCAGCCATATGGGACTCACTCGAATTGATGCTCAAGAGGCCGGTGTAGAGGCTCTGGGTTACGTGGTAGAAAATCGCTGGCTTGGTTCAGTGCTACATAAGCAGCTGGCGGCAACTGACATCGAAGTTCGCGATGCAGTGTCCATAGAGAGCATTAGACCGCTCGCTGCGGGCATGCGACTGAGTGTTGGCGGGCAGGTAATAGACACCAGACTACTGGTTATTGCAGATGGCGCTGACTCTAGCACTGCCAAGAAGTTGGGTATTCAAACCCAGCGTCATGATTACAACCAGACTGGCATTATCGCTAACCTATGTTTGCAAAAGTCTCATGCTGGCGTGGCCTATGAGCGCTTTACCGATCAGGGCCCCATGGCGCTCCTGCCACTTAGCAATTTTGCCGGGCGCCCGCGAAGTGCTCTTGTTTGGACGCAGCCAAATGATGTGGCGCAAACCCTGATGTCCGCTGATGACCAAAGCTTTCTCGAACAGTTACAGCAGCGGTTTGGCCATAGGTTAGGGCGCTTTCAACAGGTGGGTGAGCGAATCTCCTATCCACTAGCGCTGACCACATCTGCCGAGCAGGTGCGTCGCAACTTAGTGGTCATGGGTAATGCGGCCCACAGTCTGCATCCGGTGGCGGGTCAGGGCTTTAATCTCTCACTGCGCGATGCCGCGGCTCTGGCCGACAGTTTGGCCCAGGTGGCCAACGACCAGCTCGGAGACTTAGAAACGCTAGAGAGGTACCAGCAGCGGCAGGCCGCAGATCAGTGCAACACAGTGATATTTAGCGACAGCCTACCCAAACTCTTCGGTATATCTTCCTCGGCTGCGGCTCTGGGTCGCAACGCAGGATTAGTGGCAATGGACCTTGTCCCAGCGCTGCGCAATGGTTTTGCCCGCTTTGGCATGGGTATGGCAACCAGCGAGGCAGGCAATCAATAATATGGTCAATAATCAGTATGACGTCATTATTGTTGGTGCCGGAATGGTTGGCGCTGCCTGTGCATGTTTACTGGCCAAGACCACGCCAGTAGGTGCCAAGCAACCTTTAAAAATAGCGTTGGTAGAGGCTCGCAAAGCCGCGCCATTTAACTATCAGCACTTCGATCCCAGAGTGGCAGCCCTGACTGAAAAGTCCCGCCAGCTCCTTGATAACGCTGGAGTATGGAATCAGGTTGTTGCTAAAAGGGTAAGCCCCTATCAGTCTATGAATGTCTGGGACGCTGAGGGAACGGGCAGAATTCAATTTCACTGCCATGACCTACACCAGCCCAATTTGGGACATATTGTAGAGAATTCTGCCCTTGTTGACGCATTGCTCTGTGAGATTGAATCTCTGGACGCTGTTGATTTCTATTGCCCAGCAATAATCAGCAGCTACCAGTCCTGCGACGACAGTATCAGCATTGACCTTGATAGCGGTGTGCAACTCAACGCGAGCCTGTTGGTGGCAGCTGATGGCGCTAACTCCGCTATTCGTGAGCATTTCAATTTTGCAGTTAGAGAATGGGACTACGGGCACCAGGCAATTATTAGTACCGTGACCACTGAGCAGCCAAATAAAAAAACCGCTTGGCAGCGTTTTATGCCGACTGGCCCTCTGGCTTTGCTGCCCCTAGACAGCACAGGCGACGCATTGTACTGTTCGATCGTCTGGTCTCAGGAAACTCAGGAAGCTGAGCGTTTGATGGCTTTAGATGATGATCAGTTTTGTGCCGAACTGTCTCGCGCCAGTGAGTTGTGTCTGGGACAGATAAGCTCAGTAGAGAGACGATTCTGTATTCCTTTGCGTCAGCGCCATGCGCTTGACTATGTCTTGCCGCGGCTCGCCCTAGTTGGAGATGCAGCTCATACCATTCACCCCCTGGCCGGCCAGGGGGTGAACCTTGGCTTTGCCGATATTCAGGTTTTGGTTGAAGAGATAATTCGGGCCTCAGAGCGGGGCCTAGATATCGGAGACCTGAGTATTTTGCGACGCTACCAGCGAAGACGCAAACCAGATAATCTGGCGACCATGGCTGCCATGGAAGGATTTAAGCGTCTGTTCGCAGCAGACCAGCTGTCGGTCCGCTTGCTGCGCAATATGGGCATGTCGGCGTTAAATGATGTTACGGCGATTAAAAACCAGCTGATCAAATTAGCTATGGGGCTTTAGGATTGCTTTAAATCTGGCCGCTACATTTAGGGTACTGCTAGTGCGCCAGAGCGACTAACTTAAAAGATCCATTGTTGCTGACAACCTCGACCTTAGCGAAGAATTGCTTGGCTTTTTGTTCCAGAGGGATAAAGGTGTTTACCACAAACAGTGCCCGTCCATTTGGATTTAACAGCCGCTTGGCACTGGCAAGAAATCTGTTTGTAAGATCACCGTCAATTGAAAAACCTTGGTGAAAGGGGGGGTTGCACAGGAGGCTATCAAAGCGACCCTCCACCATATCCCCAGCATCACCGGCAATTACCGAGTAATCTATATTGAGCTGTGATGAAAAATTTTCTGCAACCGCTGTTAGTGCGGCTGCATTATTATCGGTCGCTATGATTTTATCAAAGCCATGACGGCTTGCTTCACAGGCGAGATAGCCATAGCCACAGCCGAGATCTACCAGCGTCTTTGGCTGATGCTTAAAACCCTGTAAAAACTCCGCAAAATGTTCCATTAAAAACGCGCTGCCACGGTCTATTTTGTCCCAGCCAAAAATCCCTGGTTTACTGCTATAGCTGTACTCAGGGTTAGATTTGATAGGTCTCAGTTGACCATAGTCTTTATCAGGTAAATGGCCGCCATCTAGGGTCTGTAGGCAGAGCTTTGCAAGGTAGTGGTTGCCATGTTTTTCTCCGAGACTGCGATCACCAAACAGCTTGCAGGCCTGTTTGACATAGCTCTTAACACCGTCATTCTTCTCGCCGGTAAGCATCAGAGTGCCACCGGCCGTCAGCAAGCGGGCCGCTTGATTGATAATATGGTGGCTGCTGGCGCGCTCTTTGGAGACCCGAAATAACACAGTATCCATGCTGTGGTCGGGAAAGCCTGAGAAATCCCAGTCACTGAATTGGCATTGCAGCCCGGCAGCGTTTGCTTGGCGCGCTATATCAAACCTATTGCTGACGAGGTTGATATTGCATTGGGTGAGATTATTAATATTTGCCCAGCTGGTATTGGGCCAGTTTTCATCGGCAATTAGTAGGCAGTTGCCGCGCAGTGCTGGCAGTTGTCGCAGCAGTAGTGCAACGCTTCCGTCTTCTGCGCCTGACCTGATGCCTGTCTTGGATTCCATTATATAGAGCTGACCTCATTGTCCCGCAGAGGCCGATAGTCGCCGGGCTCTAGGTCTGGGTCTAAGATAATTTCGCCAACTTGAAACCTATGCAGGCTAACCACATGATTGCCCAGTGCTGCAAACATACGTTTTACCTGATGATACTTGCCTTCAGCTATTTTTAGATTGAGATGATACTCATCAATTTGCTCCATGCTTGCTGGAAGGCAGCGATGTTTCTCTCCTTCTAAAAGCACGCCCTCGGCGAGCCTTGCGGTATAGTCGTCGCCGATGGGCTCCGCTAAACCCACTCGATAAATCTTGGCGCAATCAGACCTTGGCGATGTCAGTCTATGGTTCCACTGCCCATCGTCGGTGATTAACAGCAGACCCGTGGTATCTATGTCCAGCCGTCCAGCTATCTGAAGCTCTTCACTGCGATGCTCGAACATAAGGCCAATAGCCGTGGGATTGTTGTGATCTTTGGTCACAGACACAACGCCAGCTGGTTTATTCATCATAAAGTAGCGCTTTTGAGCCATGCTGATGGGCGAACCTTCAATGGCCACCACCTGATCGACACTGATCTTCTGTGCGGGGTTGCCAGCAACTTCATCGTCTATGCTCACCAAGCCATTTTTAATTAGGCGCTTGGCATCTGTGCGCGATAGATCTGTGGCGTTGCTTAAATATTTGTCAAGGCGCAAGGTTATTTGGTATCCGCTTTAGCGAGCATTTGGGCGGCCTGTTTGGCAAAGTAGGTCAAAATGCCGTCGGCTCCAGCGCGCTTAAAGGCGAGGAGAGATTCAAGAATTACCTGCTCAGGATTTAGCCATCCTTTTTCAAAGGCGGCGCAATGCATGGCATATTCGCCACTCACCTGATAGGCGAAGGTGGGGGCTTTTAGCTCATCTTTAACGCGGCGTACCACATCGAGATAAGGCATACCGGGTTTCACCATAATCATGTCTGCGCCTTCATCTAGGTCTAGCGCGCATTCATGCAGGGCTTCATCTGAATTGGCTGGATCCATCTGATAGGTCTTTTTGTCGCCACCTTTGATATTGCCTGCAGAGCCAACCGCATCCCGAAATGGGCCGTAGTAGCTTGAGGCGTATTTGGCTGAGTAGGCCATGATTTGCGTATTAACGAACCCCTGCTCTTCAAGCGCTTCGCGAATCTCTCCAATTCGCCCGTCCATCATATCTGAGGGCGCGACTATATCTGCACCGGCCTCGGCATGGGATAGAGCCTGCTTAACCAAAACTTCATTGGTAATATCATTAAGCACATAACCAGTTTCTGGGTCGATAATGCCGTCTTGACCATGGCTAGTGAAAGGGTCAAGGGCAACATCAGTAATAACACCCAATTCAGGCACGGCCTGCTTAATGGCCTTGACGGCTCGCTGAGCCAGAGCGTTGGGGTTGTATGCTTCTTCTGCTAGTAATGACTTACTTTCTTGGTCGACCACGGGGAATAGAGCGATGGCGGGGATTCCCAGCGCAGCAATCTCAATCGCCTCTTCTACAAGCAGGTCTATGGACAGTCGATTAACACCAGGCATAGAAGCAACAGCTTCTGTCTGCTGAGTTCCTTCGATTACAAACATGGGCAGTATCAGATCATTGGCCGACAGGCTGTTTTCGCTGATCAGACGCCGTGAAAAGTCGGTAGCGCGATTACGACGCATGCGCGTGTAAGGGTAGGGACCATGATTAGTTTTAAAGCTCATTTTATCTCCCGCACAGCAACGATGGATTCAGGCTGCTTTCTAATAGCGGCGCCTATAATACTGAAAAACTTGGGGCCACCGCTATTAATGGTTTTTAGACTCTGCAATTAAATGCGCGCAAAAACTCTTTCTGCAGCAGCTAGGGTATCGTCAATATCCTGATCTGTGTGAGCTGCCGACATAAATCCGGCTTCGTAAGACGCAGGTGCTAGGTACACACCCTCTTCAAGCATGCCATGAAAAAACTTTGCAAAACGCTCTGTGTCACAGGCCATAACCTGGCTGTAGTTGATGATTTTTTCTTCCTCGGAAAAGAACAGGCCCCACATAGTACCCACATGGTTACTTGTCATTGCGATGCCCGCCGCTCTGGCGCGCTCTACAAGCCCCTTGACGAGGCGATCGGTGCGCTGGATTACCGGCTCCAGAAAGCCCGGCTCGGAAATTAGCTCTAGGGTAGCTAGGCCGGCGGCCATTGCCACTGGGTTTCCGGATAGAGTCCCGGCCTGATAAACAGGGCCGAGGGGGGCAATTTGTTGCATGATTTCACGTTTGCCGCCAAAGGCGCCAACGGGCATGCCGCCGCCAATTACTTTGCCTAGGCAGATCAAGTCTGCGTCGATACCATAGTGGCCAATAGCGCCCTGCTGGCTGATGCGGAAGCCAGTCATAACCTCATCGATAATTAGCAGAGCACCGCTCGCGGTACAGCATTCTCGCAGTGCCTCAAGGAATCCTGGAATAGGAGGCACACAGTTCATGTTGCCAACTACTGGTTCAACAATGACGCAGGCAACCTGATCACCAATTTCGGCGAAGGCCTGTTTAATCTGCTCTATGTCGTTGTAGTTGAGAGTCACTGTATGGTCGGCTAAGCAATCTGGTACGCCGGGAGAGCTAGGTACACCGAGAGTCAGCGCGCCGGAACCGGCTTTGACTAGCAAAGAATCAGAATGACCGTGATAGCAGCCTTCAAATTTAATGATTTTATCTCTGCCAGTGTAGCCCCGGGCTAGTCGGATTGCGCTCATTGTGGCCTCGGTACCGGAGTTGACCATACGAATCATTTCCATGCCTGGAACAATTGAGCATATCTTGTCGGCAAGTTTAATCTCGAGCTCCGTTGGGGTGCCGAAGGTCATCGCTTTCTCTAGCTGGCCACGAATCGCTTCCAAAACGGTCTCATGACCATGGCCCAACAGCATAGGCCCCCAGGACAAAACATAGTCTATGTAGCGCTTACCATCGGCATCAAACATATAGGCACCGCTCGCGCGATCAAAGAAAATCGGCGTTCCGCCCACTGCGCGAAAGGCGCGCACCGGAGAATTAACGCCCCCTGGAATATGCTTCTGAGCCGCTTGGAACAGGCGATGTGAACTTGGGTTTGAATCTAAAGCAGTGTCTGACATGAAACTTTCCTAGGGAGTAAATGATGTTGCTGAGTTGTAACCACGTATTATCCTAAATTAACAGACTGGAAGCTATGTAAGCGACCAATAAACCATTAGGAAACGCACGCAGGGGTTCGTTGTGGGGGGTCAGAATGAGCTCCGCCTTTGATTTAGCTTAAAAATCACCGTTGAACCACCCAAGATCAATCGCATCGCTAGTTAGACTGACAAACAGCGACCAGATCCCAAAATACGGGATGCATTACAAGTCGGATTAAAGGCCCTAGTTCTAGGCGTGCATTGCGGCTGAGTGAGGCTCTAGGTGGTCCGTCTTGCTCGCTAGAAGGGCTGTACGATCACCAGAACCACAATTGCCACTAAAAAGAGCACCGGCACCTCATTAAACACACGAAAGTAGACATGGCTTTTGTTGCTGCGGTCCTCTGCTAACTGTTTCAAATGTCCGCGGCAGAGAAATTGGTAGCCGATTAGTAGTGCGACCAGTGCGGCTTTAAGTTGAAACCAAGTCTGGCTTAAGTAGGCTTCAGGCGCCATGGATACTAACCACAACCCGAGCACAACAGTGGCAATCATGGATGGATTGGCAATGCCTGAATACAGTTTGCGCTGCATTACCTTAAAGCGCTCGATACTGACGCGATCTTCGGACATTGCGTGATAAACAAAAAGCCTTGGTAAGTAAAACAGTGCCGCAAACCAACAGATCACCGCAATCAGATGAAAAGCTAATACCCATTTGTACATTTATGCCTCCGCAGAACAATGTTCACAGCCGTACCTTTAAGTAATGGCATAGTTGGTTGACTGAGTTTCGGGTATTATAGGCGGCCGAGACGAATCTGGATATTTAAAAGCGAGGCACTGGTGGTTAAAGTTGGTATTGTAGGAGGAACAGGCTATACAGGGGCAGAGCTTCTGCGCCTTCTGGCCGGGCACCCAAATGCTAAGGTCACTGTGATCACCTCGCGCAGTGAGCAGGGCGTTCCTGTTGCACAGTTGTATCCCAATCTGAGAGGCATCATTGACCTAGCCTTCTCGGCGCCTGATATTGACAGCCTTTCCGAGTGTGACCTTGTATTTTTTGCGACACCCCATGGCGTAGCACAGAGCACTGTGCCGGCTATTTTGGCGACGGGCACCAAAGTTATAGATCTCTCCGCAGACTTTAGAATTAGAGATGTGGCGCTTTGGGAAAAATGGTACGGCCAGCCCCATGTAGCTGCAAACTTGGTGTCCAATGCGATCTATGGCTTACCAGAATTCAATCGCGAGGCAATTCAAAAAACCAGCTTAGTGGCTTGCCCCGGTTGCTATCCCACCAGTGTACAGCTTGGCTTTTTGCCCTTGCTGGAAGCTGGCAGCATAGATACCAGCGATCTGATTGCCAACTCTGCCTCAGGTGTTAGCGGTGCAGGCAGGCAGGCATCTGTTGCTAATTTGCTGTCAGAGGCCAGCGACAGCTTCAAGGCATATGGGGCTGCAGGGCATAGACACCAGCCAGAAATAGAGCAGGGGTTGTCTGATATTGCAGGCGGCGATGTTGGGCTGACGTTTGTGCCGCACCTACTGCCGATAAATCGAGGTATTCATACCACACTCTATGCCAACCTATTGGATACTGATATAGATGTACAAACGCTCTTTGAGCAGCGTTATGCCGATGAGCCATTCGTTGATGTGTTGCCAGCCGGTAGTCATCCAGAGACAAGAACTGTCCGTGGATCCAATTACTGCCGAATAGCAGTACATCGTCCTGGTAATGGTAATAAAGTGGTTGTGCTTGTGGTTGAGGATAATCTAACCAAAGGTGCTTCGGGTCAGGCCATTCAGTGTATGAACCTAATGTTTGATCTACCGGAAACCGCTGGACTCAGCATGCCGGGAATGATGCCCTGATGGCTGAGAGCAAGCCGGTAGTTATCAACTACAGCCCAGCTCAGAAATACTGGTTAATTGCGGCAGTGATAGCGGTACTTTTTACTGTTTTGGTTACCGGTAAATTCTGGGGCAATGAGATCTCAGCCAAAGAGCTTGCAGCAAAGGCTGCTTTAGAAGTTCAGGTGGCTAAATTGGAAGCTGAACTTGCCGAGCAAAGCGCCGAATTGAGCCGATTCTCTCTCAGCTCGAAGGTCGATGCTGCGGCTCTAGAAAATAGCCGCCAGGAAATGATTGGCTTACAGCGCGAGATATATTCGCGCGATGAAGAGCTACGCCTTTATAGAGAGTTGCTGCAGGACAGCAAGCAGCCCAGTGGCCTGTCTGTCGGAGACATAAACTTGGTGGCTATGGAAGACGGGCGTATAAGGTACCGGTGGGTTGCCAGGCAGAAAACGGCAAAAATGAAAACGCTAAGTGTCTATGCAGCTATGTGGGTACTTGGCAGTCAAGACGGTGAGTCTGTTAAGTTATCTATTGCTGAGTTGGACGAACAGATAGAACAGTTGCCGATAAGCTTGGATTTTAAGTACTTCTCGATCAATCAGGGTATATTGCAACTGCCCGAGGGGTTTATCCCAGAACAGGTGCAGATAACATTGAGATATACTTGGATGGACAAGATACAATCCGATCAAAAGTTTGATTGGATCTTAGAGGGCTAAACTATGTTTGGTATAAAAGCAGGTAAAACTACCGGCACATTTCCCGTGGGTTCGACCACATTGATTGCTGCAGAAACTGAGTTGCAGGGCACTCTGGTCTTTTCGGGGCATCTCGAAATTGAAGGTAAAATTCTTGGTAATCTAGTCTCAGAGGACGAAAATGCTCGCGTGAGAGTATTGCCCGGTGGATCGGTAGAAGGCGAGATTCGTGTCGCGAATGTGGTGATTAATGGTCGGGTTAAGGGTAACATTTATGCGGGCAAAAAAGCTCAGTTAATCGCTCAGGCGCGAGTTGAGGGCAATGTCCATTACGGCCTTATAGAGATGGAAAGTGGCGCAGAAATTATTGGCAATCTGGTGCACGAATCGCTCCAGACTAATGTCAGTGAGTTTCCAAAAGAGGATCGTAAGCCTCAGGATAAAGAGCCTGTAGTAAAGACTGAAAAGAAGCCACTTTAGTATTTTTTAAACTGGCCAGCTAATCTGGCCAGAGGACATGGAGAAAAAATGTCAGGTATCCAAACATTCACACCAACAGCGCTAGAGGTAACAGACAGTGCTGTGGCCAAAGTGAAGAGCCTCAAGGCAGAAGAAGATAACCAAGAGCTAAAACTGCGAGTCTATGTGACTGGCGGAGGTTGCTCGGGTTTTCAGTATGGTTTTTCATTTGAAGAGGCAATGGCTGAGGATGACACGCCAGTGTCTCGTGACGGTGTTACTGTGCTAATCGACTCGCTTAGTTTTCAATATTTAGCGGGCTCTACGGTGGACTATGAAGAGGGGCTAATGGGCTCTCGATTTATTATTACCAATCCAAATGCATCTACTACCTGCGGTTGTGGGGCGTCTTTCTCGATTTAATAAGGATATAAGTCAATGAATAAGATTTTCATAGCGATTGTGTTTCTCTTGCCGCTTATGGCTCAGGCGCTCCCCACTGAGCCAGTCAGTCCCATAGGGACCATTGGGATGGGTCCCGATGCTGGGCTGATTGCTCGCATAGACCTCGAGCAGACTGATGAAGTTATCGAGGCGCTAATGCGTGTAGAAGCCTATCATCAGCAGGTTGGATTTAACGTCGACCACCCTCCGGTCGCCTTTGTAATTTTCGGTCCGCCGGTCGCGCTATTCTTTAAAGACAGCTATCGCGAGAATAGACAAATCATTGATCTGGCTGCCCGTCTGGTCGCACTTGAAGTGATTGATGTAAAGGTTTGTGAATTTAGCTACCAGGCTGAGGGCTCAGATAGCAACAACTTACTGCCCTTTGTTAGCACCGTACCTTTCGGCCCGGACGAGGTAACAAGACTGGTCCAAACGGAAAAATACAACTACTTTTAATCCGATAGATACAAACCGCCCAGTATTGCCGCTTTTTTAGCACCTGTGACAGCTGGGATGTTGCCTGGCTTGAGCTCAATTCTCTGCTTAGCCAGCCAGGCGAAAGCGCAGGCCTCTACCCAATTGGGGTCGAGACCCAATGATGCTGTTGTGGCTACCTTCATTGGTAACAATTTTGCCAGCTGCGCCATCACAGCTCCGTTAAAGGCGCCGCCGCCACAGACATACACTTGTTGGGTTTTGAGTTTGAGGCTCTTGACTTGATCGGCAATGGTCTCGGCGGTCAGGCGCACTAATGTTGCCTGCACATCCTCCGCCGTAATAGCCGCAAAACGACCCAGCTGTTCGTCCAGCCACTGCAGATTAAAAGTCTCGCGACCAGTGCTCTTGGGAGCCGGCGCACCGAAAAACGGATGGGTTTTTAATTGGTTTAGCAGCGCGACATTGACTGACCCGCTAGCCCCCCAGGCACCGTCATCATCATAGTCTGTTTTTAGGTGTCTCTGGCACCAGCCATCGAGAAGTAGATTCCCGGGCCCCGTGTCGAAACCAATACAGCCTTCGAGTTTTTCTGGACTGCCAGCAGGTAGCACTGTGATATTGGCAATGCCCCCAATATTGACGATAACCCGATGGTGCTCTGCGTCAGTAAATAGCTGCCGATGGAAGGCGGGCACCAGAGGCGCCCCTTGGCCGCCCAGTGCCATATCTTTACGCCGAAAGTCTGCAACCACTGCGCAGCCTGTGAGAGTTGCAATTAAACTTGGGTTGCCAATCTGCTGGCTGAAAGCAATTTTGCCGGGCTCAGGCGCCGCATGGCGAACCGTCTGGCCATGGCTGCCTACAGCAATCACCTGATCAGCGGTAATGTTGTTTTGTTCCATTAATGCCAGTGTGGCTTCGGCGAACAGCTTAGCTAGACGATTATCTGTATTGGCAAATAGTTCAACACTGTCATCGCCAGGCTGACAAAGCGCGACAATATCTCGCTTTAAGTTGTCTGGGATGATGTGTGAGTGACTGCCAATCAACTGTAGTTGCTGCTTATCAAAACTAAGGGCTACAGCATCGATACTGTCAATGCTGGTTCCTGACATAAGACCTATATAAATATTGGCCATCAAACTGGACTAATTAGCATTTAGGGTACCGTCCTTTTTTGCTGCGGCAAGCTGAGTGGGTTGCTGATACTCGGCAAGCTGAATCAGCCGTGGCGTCGTAGCAGCAAGAAACGTAGCCTTATCTGCTTCGGCAATAGGTTGGGCCTGTGGCAGCTTTACGGTGCGCGGGTTTCGGTGCACCCCATTAACTAAGAATTCATAGTGCAGGTGTGGCCCAGTTGCATAGCCTGTCGAGCCAACTGTACCTATAAGCTGTCGCTGTCGTACAGTCTGTCCTTTGCGGACATTTTTGCGATTAAGGTGAAGGTATTTGGTGGTATAGGTTTGGCCGTGCTGTACGAACACATAATTGCCATTAGCCTTGCTATAGCCGCTTTCAACCACTTTACCGTCACCCGCCGCATAGACTGGCGTGCCTCTTGGCGCCGCGTAGTCGACACCACGGTGGGCTTTGATTTTTTTGTGAATCGGGTGCTTTCTGCGCAGATTGAAGCCTGAACTGATGCGGAAAATATCCAGTGGTGTGCGCAAGAAGGCTTTGCGCATACTCAAACCCTCTGGGGTGTAGTAGTTGCTGACTCCCTGGTTATCAGTAAAGCGCACTGCTTTGTAGGTCTTACCTCGATTGGTAAAGGCCGCCGCCAGAATGTTGCCGACACCAAATTTCTCGCCTTCAAGATACTTGTCTTCAAAGGTAAGAGAGAACGAATCACCTTGGCGAATATCGAAAACGAAGTCCACATCCCAACCAAAGATGTTAGCCATTTCCATAATCAACTTGTCTGGCAGATTAGCTTTTTTGGCTGAGAGATAGAGAGAGTCCTGAATAATGCCCTCTCTATAACTTACCAATACATCGGGTTCGCGCAGCTGCTTTTCCGCGCTGTAAGAGCCATCTCTGTAGGTAAAAACATGGCTTTCTAGAGGGGACACGACATAGTGCAGCTCAACCAATTGGCCCTTATCATCTGTACCAAAGCGAAACTTCTCTCCAGGGTACAGATTGCGAAGCGATTGGCCATTTTTGGAAGAGGATACCTGGTAGACATCTTTGGGGCTTAAGTTAGCACGAAGGAAAAGAGTCGAAAGATTATCACCAGCCCCCACTATTTGATCTTCCCAGGTGAGCTCAAAGTCTCTTGCCATCACAGATAGGCTTTCTGCTACTGATTCATCTAGAGAGATTGTTAAAGGCTCTGCAACCTGACGCTTGGGCTCTACATTGCTGGCTGGGTAAAGAGCAAGGGCCAATACTGAGATGGCCATGGTTATAGCAAATATAAGATGACGTCGCGGGAACTCACGAAATACTGACAGAAAAAAACCAGCGAATTTTTGCAAGTTATCCATCGTTGATAAATGCCAACCTAGTTGAAGTCGCGCAATTTTAGCTCGATTTATTAATCAGTTACAACGCGGGGTACGCTGATTGCGGTCAATGCGCAGTTACATAGTTGGCAACTGCCTCTGTCATTGAGGCATACCAACACCATGAAATTCTTGTATTTGGCGCACCATTCTGTAGAGTTGGCGATCCTTGTAACTCAGCAGTGAAATTGGAACAAATGAAACAAAGTGGCAAGCAATTAATAGCGCAGTTGCGTGACCGTGGTCTGGTCGCACAGATTTCTGGTGATGCGGAACTCGAGGGGCATCTGGACCAGCCCCAAACTCTGTACTGTGGGTTTGACCCCACAGCCGACAGTTTGCATCTGGGGCATTTAGTGCCATTGCTTGTGCTCAAACGTTTCCAAGAAGCTGGCCATACTCCTATAGCATTAGTGGGGGGCGCCACAGGTATGATTGGCGACCCAAGCTTTAAAGCTGATGAGCGCAAGTTAAATACTCCAGAGGTCATTGCCGATTGGGCTGACAAAATTAAAAGCCAGGTGAGCCAGTTTATTGATTTTGACGCTGGTGATAATGCCGCCATAGTGGCTAATAATCTTGACTGGACTGCCGAGATGAGCGCATTAGACTTTCTGCGTGATATTGGCAAACACTTCTCTGTCAATGCAATGATCAACAAAGAGTCTGTAAAGCAGCGTATTGATAGAGAGGGCTCTGGCATCTCTTTTACCGAGTTTTCATACTCTCTTTTGCAGGGTCTGGACTTTGCTGAGCTCAACCGAAGGTACGACTGTACGTTGCAGGTCGGTGGCAGTGACCAATGGGGCAACATAGTCAGTGGTATCGATTTAAGCCGGCGCCAAAATCAAGCTAAGTGTTTTGGTTTAACTGTACCTCTTATTACAAAAGCCGATGGCACCAAATTTGGTAAAACAGAAGCTGGGGCTGTTTGGCTGGATCCAAAGAAAACCTCTCCGTACAGCTTCTATCAGTTCTGGCTCAATGTCGCCGATGCCGACGTCTATAAGTTTTTAAGTTACTTCACCTTCATTCCGCTAGCTGAAATAGAGGCAATAAAGGCCGCCGACGATGCTGCTGAGGGGCGGCCTCAGGCGCAGGGAGTTCTAGCGCGCGAGGTGACCAAGCTAGTTCATGGTGTTCCGGGACTAGCTGCCGCGCAGCGAATAACGGCTGCTTTATTTAGTGGCGACTTGGGTGATTTATCAGAGCAGGACTTTGAGCAGCTCTCGCAAGACGGATTGCCCTTCTCAGAATTGCCTAAAGAACGACTTGAGGACACGCCTCTTACTCTTTTATTGACCGATTGCGGTATGGTCAAAGCGGGCCGAGAAGTAAAGGATGCCCTAGGGCGTAATTCAGTGCTTATCAATGGTGTCGCAATGGGCCCTGCGGACAATATGAGCAACGCCAAAAATTTTGCTTCCGAAAAAGCACTTTTCGGTCGTTTCTTCATGGTGCGCTTAGGTAAGAAGAAATACCATTTATTCGAGCTGGTTTAGCGAGCTCATAGGCGCCTTTTTTGGCCTAGAAAAAATAATCCGAAATACTTGTTGACAGTCTGTCGGCTGTCTGTAGAATGCGCGCTCCCAACCGGGTGAGCCGCCTTGAAAGAGCCGGCAAAAACTAGCAAGAAAAAGAGTTCAAATTTATTTTCTGTTAGTTGTTGACAAGTAGATTCGCGACGCTAGAATGCGCGCTCCCAACAGCAATGTTGAGGCACAAATTAAGCGTCACGAACAGAGAGTGAAAATTAAGTTAAATAAATCACTTTCGACTGTTGACAAAGGGTTGGCGTTCTATAGAATACGCCCCCCGCTCAGATGAGCGAATCGTTCTTTAAAAATATAATCAAGCAATGCGTGTGGGCACTTGCTAATTGATATTGGATACATATATATCATAAGCAAGTGACTCATCGATTCATTTATGAATGTGATAAGTTCAAACTTATGAAACTGAGATTTTGAATGGTAAAGCAAGTTTTGCGTAACCATTCCCTCTCCTTAATTGGTGAGGTTAAACGATTAAACTGAAGAGTTTGATCATGGCTCAGATTGAACGCTGGCGGCAGGCCTAACACATGCAAGTCGAGCGCGAAA